>Ga0153915_10000103_pt1 | contig 73891 bp, 70 predicted proteins | sample Opewatmetagenome_2_FD_107003 | JGI IMG/M metagenome (GOLD analysis project Ga0153915, IMG submission 107003) | Freshwater wetland microbial communities from Ohio, USA - Open water 3 Core 3 Depth 3 metaG | ecosystem: Environmental > Aquatic > Freshwater > Wetlands | place: USA: Ohio, Lake Erie...
TTAGTACCCGGCGGAAAGGCAACGGCAGGTCCCCCATTAGGACCGTCGCTCGGGCCCCTCGGTATCAACGTGAAGGCCGTAGTCGACGAGATCAACAAGAAGACCGCATCCTTCAACGGCATGTCGGTCCCTGTACGGATCGAAGTCGACGCAAAGAAGAACTTCACGCTGACGGTTGGTATTCCACCAACCACGGCACTCATCAAGAAAGAGGCCGGTATCGAGAAAGGATCCGGAGAGCCTAACGCCATTGTGGCAGGCAACCTGCCATTTGAGGCCGCTGTAAGAATTGCCAACATGAAACTCGAAGGTATGCTCTCGTACGAGCTGAAGACTGCCGTCAAGGAAGTCATCGGCACGTGTGTCAGCGTCGGAGTTACCGTTGACGGCAAGAAACCAAAAGAGGTTCTCGCCCTCATCAAAGAAGGCAAGTACGACAGCGTTCTCGTGAAATAAACAGGAGAAAACCATAGGAGATCGAAAGGTCGCAGAACTATGGAGGAATCTGATGGTTGATAGGGCTAAGATTTTAGAAGCCGTGAAAACGGCGGTAGAAAAAGCGCCTAAACGCAAATTCTCTGAGAGTATCGATATTACCATCAATCTCAAGAATATCGACATGGCGCAGCCGAAAAATCGTATCGACGAGTCGATTATGCTTCCCCACGGTACCGGTGAACCCGTCGGTATCTGTGTCATTGGCAAGGGCGATATCGTCACGCAGGCCAAGGAAGCCAAAGTTGATCTGATCATCGGCCCTGAAGAAGTTGAACGGCTCGGCGGTGCCCCCCGCGAAGCACGGAAAGTTGCCAGTTCCTACCGGTACTTCCTTGCAGAAACGGCGGTCATGCCCGGTGTCGGTCGGTATTTAGGTCCCCGGCTCGGTCCGCGGGGCAGGATGCCGATGCCGATCGCCGGTGGCCAGGATATCCGCCCGATTGTCGAGCGTCTCCGCAACTCGGTGAAGATCCGTACGAAAGACAAGACGGTCTTCTCCACCAAGGTCGGGACCACGGCAATGAAGCCGGAGCAGGTCGCTGAGAACATCGAGACGATCGTGAAAAGGATCGAGTCTGTCCTTGAACAGGGTCCGCTGAATGTCCGGTCCGTCTTCGTCAAGACCACGATGGGTCCCGCAGTGAGGATGGAATAATGGCGTTATATACCCACCACCTCCCCGCGTGGAAGAAGGACGAGGTCGCTGACATCAAGAAGAACGCAAAACAGTACAAGCTCATCGGGCTTGTCGACATGTACGGTATCCCCGCACAGCAGGTGCAGCAGATCCGCCGGAACCTCCGCGGAAAGGCTGTTATCAAGGTGACGAGGAACACCCTCATCGAGCACGCGTTCAATGATATTGGCGGCGACGTGAAGAACCTCTCGAAGTTCATCTCCGGTCACTCGGCGATCATCTTCACGAACGACAACCCCTTCAGGCTCTTCAAGCAGCTGGAGAAGACCAAGACCAAGATGGCGGCAAAGGCCGGCGAAACTGCGCCGGAAGATATCGTCATCCCGGGCGGTCCGACCAGTTTCAAGCCGGGCCCGATTGTCGGTGAACTGCAGCAGGCAGGTATCCCGGCAGCAATCGAAGGCGGCAAGGTCAAGATCAAGGAGACCAAGACGGTCGTAAAGAAGGGCGGCATCATCTCGGCAAAACTCGCCGAAGTGCTCGTCAAGCTCGACATCAAGCCGATGGACGTGGGGCTTGCCCTGCAGGTCGCGTTCCACGAAGGCAGCATTTACGAACCGTCCGTGCTCGGCGTTGACGAGGCCGTCATCCTCGGACAGATCCAGCTCGCAAGCCGGCAGGCACTCGCCCTGTCGCTCGAAGCCGCGATCCCGACGAAGGACTCGATGGCGCCTCTCATGACCAGGGCGGTCAGGGAAGCACGCGGTCTTGCAATCGAGGCAGCGATCTACGAGAAAGACGTTGTCGATGCGATTATCGGTAAAGCCGAGAGAGAAAGCCAGGTCCTCAAGACCCTGGTAAAATAATATTTGAGATTTAACAACACAGGTGAATTACGATGGAGTATATCTACGCAGCACTTCTCCTCCACAAGGCAGGAAAGAAGGTCGATGAGAACGGCGTCAAGGCAGTCCTTACCGCCGCAGGTGTAGCAGCAGACGAATCACGGATCAAGGCACTTATTGCAGCCCTCGAAGGCGTCAACATTGAGGACGCAATCAAGGCCGCAGCAGCAGCCCCGGTCGCAGTTGCAGCAGAACCCGCAGCAGCAGCTCACGCAGCACCAGCCAAGGCAGAGCACAAGGAAGAGGACAAGAAGGCAGAAGAAGAGAGCGGCATGGCAGGGCTCGGTGCCCTGTTCGGGTAAATCCGACAGGTTCATCAGAACCTGGAGGACGAGAAGATTTGCAAAGCAAATCTTCGAATCCCTTTTTTACTTCCCTTCACATTCGCAAGAATCGTTCAATCTGTTTTGATAAAACTTGTTTATTTGATCGTTTTGTGACCCAGGAGGCCATTTCATCCACTGATGTACGGCCGGGTATCTCTGGAATCTGAAGCCTCCCGCTGAAAACCTATAAGCATATGGCGGTCAAGATCGTTGATAACACGGAGGACCGGGAGTATAATCCCCGCATGGATGGATTCATGAAGAGCATAACCGTTCAGGACCAGGTAGAACTTGATGATATCGTCCGCAGGATAGTGGAGACTGCAAGCCCGGACCGGATCCTGCTCTTCGGCTCCGCAGCCCGGGGTACGACCCGCCTCCAAAGCGATCTCGACTTCCTGATAGTGAAGCCTGGCCGGTACAATGCGAGAAAGGTTGCAGGTGCGATCTACCTGAGGATGCGGGGTATCGCCCGGCCCATTGACCTTGTTGTCGTGACCCCGCAGCAGGTGGAGAAGTACCGTAATTCCCCGTTCAGTGTTGTGTATCCGGCATTGCGGGAGGGCAGAGTCGTCTATGAAAGGAAGAAGACGATCGCCGGATAACCCCCGCGAGTGGCTGGCCCGGGCACACAGCTCCCTGGCCCTTGCATCCGCAACAACCCCGGGCGTGCTCTACGAAGATCTCTGTTACCAGGCGCAGCAGGCTGCGGAAAAAGCGCTCAAGGCAGTCTTTGTTGCGGAAAAGATCCCTTATCCCTACACGCATGACCTCAACGCACTCCTTTCAGCGCTCGAACACTATGCGATCCCGGTTCCGGAGAATCTCTGGACTGCCGTCACCCTGACCTCCTATGCGTCCGACACCCGGTATCCCGGCTTCGATATTCCGGTAACGCGGGAGGAATACGCAGAAGCAATCGTGCTGGCACGGGAAATTATCCGGTGGGCCGAGGCTCAGGTCGGATCCCCGTAAGTATCATGGCCGATCCTGATATCGATATCACAAACCGCCATATTCCCGTACCAGAAGAGTTCATACGATCTTTCTGCCGTAAGTGGAATGTTACCAGTTTCCGTTTTTATGGCTCGATCCTGAGGGACGATTTCCGGCCCGAGAGTGATGTCGATGTGATGGTGGAGTGTGATCCTGAAGCAAAAACCTCGTTTTCCGATCTGTTGAGCATGCAGGAAGAACTGGAAGCACTTTTCTCCCGGAAGGTGGACCTCGCGGATCACCGCTCTGTTGAGCAGAGTGAGAATTATATCCGGAAACACGGGATGTTTTCCGGCAAACCACCGGTTCTCCGCCAGATGTCCTATCTTCTCGATATGCTCATCTGTGCACGGAAGATCCAGGGAATAACTGAGAGCAGATCCCGTGATAATTTCAATGAGGACGAGCTGTTGTTTCACGCACTCAGTTATTACTGCCGGTGGCTTGCCATTTCGGCCTCACGGGTCGACATCAATACCCGACAGAAATATCAGGAACTTCCCTGGAGTGTTTTTCCGGAGTCAACAACAGAAATTGAATCGGATCCCTATTTTCCGGGCAAACAACAGGTTGATGAGATGACCTGGCAGGTTACACCCCGGATTATTCCGCTTCTGGTTGCCATCATCCCTGCTGAAGATGAGATTTGACTGCCGGATGGAGACATCCCCCAGGAGGTCACCCCATCCACAAGTGCACGACCGGGAATATCCTGGCAAGATACGCCATGTCCGGTTCCCCGGTCATGAAGTGGAGCACGACAATCAGGACAAAGATCCCGAGCAGTGCGTAAAGCAGGTAACTGACCCTTGCAAACGGCCGCTCGTACCGGTTGATGCGGCTGGCCGACCAGAGCGCCTCGATAAGTGCGGCGATCCAGATGACATAGACCAGGACCGTCTGGTAATGGCTGGTGACGATGTTGAACGACACCGCGATGAATGCGATGAAGAATGCGAGCCCGGTGAGCGTGTCGCCGTTGTAAAACTGGCCGAGGCCGGGGCTGGTGGCTGAAAGGAGTGCGGAGAAATACGGCTTCCGGACTGCAACAACGTACGTGTCCGCGTGGTGGGTAGAGGGGGCATCCAGCTCGCTCTGGTCATGGAATTTCTTGTGGCACGAGCGGCAGAAATATTCCCCGTATGCGACAATCGCGCCGCAATACGGGCAATGGCGCCCGATCTCCTCCTTGCTCCTTCCCATTGTTGTTATATTAAAAGTATTGATATAAATGAATTTTGATTTTAATTCGGGGGGAATCTGGTGACCGTTTTAGGAATTCTTTCAAAAATTTCTTCCGATGCGTTTCCAAGACCCCCTCATTTTGTATTCAGTGTACTGTGATAAATCGAAGAAAAAACAGCTAAAGTAAAAGGATTCTATTATTAAAAATAAATGTTTTCAAACATCAGATACGAATTTAAATGATTTCACCTTTGAATCGCATAAGTTAATCATTAACCCGGTGCCAAAATTAAAAAAAAGGGAAATATTTGTATCCCCAGTATGTTAACAGATTACTACGGATTTTATGGTAAAAAAGGCATTCATTACCGGAATCACCGGGCAGGACGGATCCTATCTTGCAGAATTTCTCCTGCATAAAGGATACCAGGTTCACGGCCTTGTCCGGAGATCTTCCACATTCAACAGGGAACGGATTGATCATTTATACCTCGATCCCCATGATCCAAAAACCAGTTTCTTTCTCCATTATGGGGATTTATCGGATTCTGAAGCACTCTCAAAAATAATCCATACTATCAGACCGGATGAGATCTACAATCTGGCGGCGCAGAGTCATGTCCGTGTCAGTTTTGAGATGCCGGAATATACGTCAAACGTTACAGGATTAGGTACGTGCCGTTTACTTGAAGCAGTGCGAAGCTGCAATTATCCTGCAAAAATCTACCAGGCGTCCTCAAGCGAGATGTTTGGAGCGTCTCCTCCTCCGCAGGATGAACAGGCGCCCTTCCACCCCCGCAGTCCCTATGCATGTGCAAAGCTGTATTCGTACTGGATGGCGAAGAATTACCGTGAGGGCTATAACCTGTTTGCATCCAATGGAATCTTATTCAATCATGAATCTCCCCGCCGCGGAGAGAATTTTGTAACAAGGAAAATAACCCTGAGTATTGCACGGATACTGGCCGGAAAGGATCGCTATCTGTATCTGGGAAATCTCGATGCAAAGCGGGACTGGGGGTACGCGCCGGACTACATCAAATCGATGTGGAAGATCCTCCAGCACGGGCAGGCAGATGATTTTGTCATCGGTACCGGCGAAACACATTCGGTGCGGGAATTCCTTGAAAATGCGTTCTCCTATGCAGATCTTGATCTGGAAGACCATGTAAAAATTGATCCAGCGTATTTCCGGCCTACCGAAGTTGAAACACTGATCTCCAACCCGGAAAAAGCACGTGCTGCGTTAGACTGGAAACCGTCCGTGAAATTTGCCGAACTCGTTAAAATAATGATTGATGCCGATCTGCGCAGAATCGGCCTGGAATCACTGGGTGAAGGCGATGCAATCCTCGAGAAGTATCCTGAAAAATTCTGGAGTGGGGATTAATCGTCCTGGGGTATTGACATATATGCCGGTGAGTGACCGGATGATGGTTTTAATATAAGGAGATGGATTGAAAACCTATCCATCCGATTCATATAAAGGAGTGACTAAATGCGGTTTGTTGTGACGGGTGGTGCAGGATTTATCGGCTCCCATATTGCGGAGGCACTTGCCCGGCGTGGGGATGAGGTTGTGATCATTGACAATCTTCTTTCAGGCAGGGTTGAAAATATCCGGCACCTGCTGGAAATGCCAACGGTAACATTTCTTAATGGCAGCATTACCGATCAGCCGCTTCTTCAAAGGGTCTGCAAAGATGCGGATGGAATCTTTCATGAAGCGGCAATTACGTCGGTTCCGCGTTCAGTTAAAGATCCTCTTGCTTCAAACGAGATCAATGTCAGCGGGACCCTGAATGTCCTCGTGGCTGCACAAAAATGCGGAGTGAAAAAAATCGTGTATGCCTCGTCCTCATCAGTCTATGGGGATACCCCGACACTTCCCAAACGTGAGGATATGGAGCCAAATCCAAAATCCCCGTACGCAATCACGAAACTGGCAGGTGAATATTATCTTAAGGTTTTTCATGAACTGTATGGAATGGATACGATATCGCTCAGGTACTTCAATGTATTCGGTCCACGCCAGGACCCTCATTCCGAATACTCCGCAGTGATCCCAAAATTTATTACCAAAATCCTCAACCATGAATCCCCGGTAATTTATGGGGTTGGATCCCAGACCCGGGATTTTACCTATGTGAAAGATGTTGCACAGGCAAATGTCCGGGCAATGGAGAGTAACGCACAGGGTGTTTTTAATATAGCATATGGAAACCGCATCACTCTGATCGAGCTCGCACAAACAATTATGGAAACACTTGGTGAGGCATTGCCGATTAGATATGAAGATGGGCGATTGGGTGATATCCATGACTCTATTGCAGATATTTCTGCAGCACAGAGAGCCTTCGGGTATGCACCGGAATATACCGTCACTACAGGTCTAAAAGAGACAATTGCATGGTATAAAAATCAGTAACGAGTCACATAACATTCGAAAATTATTGTCCATTTGCACAACTGGTGTTGGGAAAAAAGCATTCTCGTAAAAATACTGAGATATTTCTGATCATAACTGGTACTTTGTTATAATCGAGAATATTCATACAACCGCTCCCACGGTATTAATTGTAGCTTGCCAGAGTTCCTGTCATAGAATAGTGATATAATTTTATCCGCTTTCAAAAGTACCCATAATGTGCTTAATTATTTTATCATATTAAAAAGCATTAAAATACCTTTGAAATTTGTTTGAATGTCAGAAATAGCACGAATTTTAAAGATCCTGTGGAAAATATAGCCCCATCTTAAATAAAATTCAGTGTACGCTTTTTTATTCCATTCTCTCAATTCTTCAATCGTAAGGTCACCTAATTGAAATACGGGGGTATTTGAATTATTTATGTTTGCATAAACAAAATCATCCCAATTGAAAGTATTATCCATTGAGAGTGAATTAAAAATTTCTGTGCCTGGATAAGGAATAAGAATTGAAAATTGAATAAAATCGAGAGGCATTTTTTTAGCAAATTCAATTGTATCAATAATTGACGCTTCCGTCTCACCAGGACTTCCTAAAATAAAATAACCTACACATTCTATACCATTTCTATTTGTTGTCAGAATAGCTGAACGAATTTGATCGAGAGTTGTATTTTTTTTCAGTGTATTTAAAATATTTTGATTTCCAGATTCAATTCCATAGGAAATCATATAACATCCTGCATTTTTCATTCTTTGAATTAACTCATCATCAATCAAATTTACACGAGCTTCACAGGTCCATACAATGTTAAGATTTCGTTTATGGATTTCATCAAGAATTTCAAATGTCCTATTTTTAGTTATAGTAAAAATATCATCATAAAAAGCGATTTCTTTAATGTGAAATTTTTTGTGTAAATATTCAATTTCATCTACTACCCGTTTAGCGCTCTGAAGCCGGATTTTACTTCCAAATACCGTTTTGGAACAAAAAATACATTGATATGGACAACCCCGACTTGTTAACATAGCCATAAAATTTCTCTCTCTACCGTGGGGAGGGTGCATTTTATATTTTTTCAATGGCAGAAGATGATATGCCAAGAATGGCAATTCATTAAGATTTTCGATAGGAGGTCTTCTTTCTGTAGTGATAATTTTATTATCATTTCCTCGGAATGCGATTCCCTTCACCGAGTTCAAATCGGTCTTATTTTGAAATGCATAATAAAGATCCAGAAAGGTATATTCACCTTCTCCGATAATTACCACATCGATTGCAGAATCTTTTAAGGTAGATTCAGCCAAAATGGATGGATGAGGGCCCCCGAATATAATTCTAACCCGATTACATCTTTCCTTTATTTTTTTTGCAAGACGAAGAGCTGTATTGAATGTGGGAGTCATTGCTGATATCCCAACAATACTATTATTTTGAATTCGAGAAATTATCTCGACATCAGTAATATCCAATGCATTTGCATCTATAATCTCAACTGAAATATTATCTCTTTCTAATACTGCGGCAATACTTGCCAGTCCTAATGGGGGTTGTGGGTATGGGGTATTAACTGAAGGATTTATAAGAATAACATTACTTTTTTCATTCATTGATATCACATTTATCCTTTAATTGAACGATGAATGATAGAACTTATGAGCAAACATGATTGATGGTTACATACAACAATATAGATCAAAATAATCTTATTTATTCAGGGTTCGAGATCTAATAAATTTTTGGAAAAAATGTTCTTTTTATACTTAAAACACAAACATACTTTTTGGTTACTCAACTTGGGAGAATATCTCTTTGAAATTAGCAGTTTTACCCGCTTACAATGAAGAGACTGCAATTGGCTCAGTCATTCTTAAGACAAAAAAATATGTTGATAAAGTTGTAGTAATTGATGATGGTAGTTCTGATGATACTGTTGAAATTGCCAAGCTTGCGGGGGCTGAAGTGTATTGCCATGAAAAAAATAAAGGCTACGGTGCCGCAATCCAATCAAGTTTTATCGTGGCAAAAAATAATGATGCAGATGTCATGGTGATTATCGATTCGGATGGACAACATAATCCTGATGAAATTCCAAAATTAATTGATCCGATTTGTAACGCGGGATATGATTTTGTTATTGGCTCCCGTTTTTTAAAATCAACGACTAGCATTCCACTTTATCGAAAACTTGGCATACAATTTTTAACAAAATTCACAAATATGGGATTAAAACAAGAAGTTACTGATTCTCAGAGTGGTTTTAGAGCATATTCAAAAAAGGCAATCTTTGATCTTCAAGGGAATATCACGGGAATGGGAATCGGATCGGAATTAGTTATTCGAGCACAAGAATTAGGATTGAAAATTAAAGAAATACCTATTACCTGTAAATATGATGATGTTGAGGGATCAACGCATAATCCGGTGTTTCATGGAGCAAGTGTTTTTTATTCGATTCTTACAATAATCAGAGATAAACAACCATTATTATTTTTTGGGATTCCTGGAATTGTTTTCCTCGTTTTTGGGATCTATTGGGGCTGGCAAATTGTTGATATCTATTATTCTACCGGTGTATTTGGACTGGGAAAATGTTTATTGGCATTACTTTGTATCATTATTGCAATAGTAGCAATATTCTGTGCATTAATTTTAGATTCCATCAATCGGATCATTAAAAAAAATCAATACTGAATAAATATTAGATTTTATTATAATCTATCAACATCCTTCTGAATCCATAGTTAAAATAAAAACGATACTATTTTATCAAAATGGCATCAACTTGCCCCAATAACAATACAGCCGATAATTATCAATACAATTCCAATCCCTTGAAATAAACTGATGGACTCTTTAAGATACAAATAGGATAAAACAACAACCATAACGATGATAAGTGTGCCCATCGGAGAAAGAATACTAATATCAATTATTGAGAGACAAATTATACTAAAAAAAATCGATAAAATATATAATAACAACCCAAAAGAAATGTACTTATTTTTTAGTATGGATCTAATCGTATTTAATTTAAAAAGATTATTTGTTACATCAAACTTAAAAAGTTGATTTAACCCCCGTTTAATTAAAATTTGACCCACCGAACAACAAATAATCCATCCTACGAAAAAAAAAGTTGTACTTGAAAAAAGAGAATATTTTAAAAATACCATTCTTACCCATTCTCACTTAATCAGTAAAAATTTATTTATATCGATTATACATTATAATCCTGTAAGCAATCTCGAATTTATTCAGCCATTTAATTGATTCGCTTCATATAACCAAAAAAATGATTATTCACTCAAATGAGCTTAATTGATATATTTTCTTTTTTTTAACCCCAAAAAAACACAGCCACTCAATACAAAAAGAATTCCGATTCCTTTGGATAAACTAATTGATTCTCCGAGATAAAAATATGATAAGATGATTATTAAAACAATTGTTAAACTTCCTAGTGGAAAAATATAGCTCATATCAATCTTCGAGAGACATATTAAAAAAAATAAAATGGATAATAACAATAAAAGCATGCCCAAAAAAATGTATATGTTTGATGCAATGAGTTTAATTATATAAACCTGATGTAAATTGTTTATTAAATCATATTGTTTAAGTTGGTTAAGTCCTTGTTTTATTAATATTTGACCGATTGCGCTCAGAAATAACCAACTAAATAGGAGTATCACCATTGATAAATCGATATTTTTTGATGAACCCATAATAATTCCTATTAACTCTGATAGTAAATTTGTAAGATTTTTTTATTTTCATATACTATATTAAACCCTCATTCTCAATAATTCTTTAAATGGAGTTCTCTCAAATTCGTCGTTAAATGGTTTTAGAAAAATATCCCTTTATATTTTCTCACTGACGAGGATTTAAAATGATCTGAGGTTTTTTTAGAGAATTTAAATGAATCTTGGGTGATCCTTACATGTTGCAGATCATATTCAAAACTAATATATCTGTGCGGTGATTTATTTTATCGTCTTGGGTATGTGTCTATAATATGGTAATTAGATGGAATTTAAATTTTTCAATCAGTCAAATTCCTTCACAGGTCTTATAAAATTCACAAATTCCCAACACTATTTGGAGTAACTATAAACTAAATTAATGTGAATTATTAGAAATCAGGGTATTATTATGAGTAATTCTCAACAAAAAGCAACTGATATTATTCTTGTAAATCCCCCAATCTCGACTCTTAAAAGATATGGAAAACTTGCCGCTGTTGGTAGTGTTACACCTCCATTGGGGTTATGCTATATTGCATCAGTATTAGAAATGGAAGGGTATACTGTTGATATCGTTGACGCGGAAGTTTTAAAATTATCGATGGATGAAACCATAAATACCATTTTAGCGCTCAATTCTAAAATTATTGGAATTACCTCGACAATGACTTCGTTTCATAGTGCTATTGAATTAGGCAGAAGATTAAAAGCAGTAAATTCGGGATTATATCTTATTTTAGGAGGTCCTTATGTATCCGCTTTAAAAACTCAAGCATTGGATAATTCTTTTGATTTCGGAGTATATGGTGAGGGTGAATATACAGTACTTGAGTTAGTAAAATTTTTAAAAGGAGAAATTACCCAAGATATCTCGGGAATTGACGGATTGATATATAACAAAGATGGTACTTTTATACTAAACAAACCGAGAGAATATATAAAAAATTTAGATACTCTCCCATACCCTGCCAGGCATCTTTTACCAAAATTAAATCTCTACCGCCCTTGTGCACAATGTTATAAAAGACTGCCCGTGACCACTCTTATTACCGGTAGAGGCTGTCCTTATAGCTGTATCTTTTGTGATCATTCGACTTTTGGAAAAAAATACAGGACACATAGTGCAGAATATGTTGTTAATGAGATTCAAACCCTCATTGAACAATACGGGATCAAAGAAGTGTATATTGTTGATGATACATTTACGATAGATAAATCAAGGGTTATAAAAATTTGTGATATGATAATTGAACGCGGCTTAAATATTTCTTGGGGATGTTGTGGCAGAGTCAATAATGTAACACCAGAGATGTTACATAAAATGAGGAGTGCAGGCTGTTGGATGATTGCTTACGGGATTGAATCCGGAAATCAAACCGTTATGGATTTTGTGAAAAAAGGAATTACGATAGATCAGGTTAAACAAGGCATTCAATGGACCAAAGAGGCTGGGATTTTAGCAAAAGGTTATTTTATGCTTGGTCATCCTATAGACACCATTGAGACAATTGATGAAACGATTGCTTTCGCAAAGTCGTTGCCCCTTGATTATGCTTTATTTTTAATCAATTCCCCACTCCCAAATACTGAGATGTTTGAAATATGTAGTTCAGTCGGGAAGTTAGATTATTCTGATTTGTCAAATTTTTCCGCATGGAATGCTGTATATGAACCCCCTACCGTCTCAAAAAAGCAACTGGAGTTAAAACATAGGGAGGCGTATCGATCATTTTATTTACGACCTTCTTATGTTTGGAGACAATTAAAAAATATTAATACCTTTGATGATCTGTGGAGACACGTTAATGCCTTAATGACTTTGTTAAGGTTATAATTTCAAATTTTATATCCTCATTTAGGTCCTACAAATAGAAGTAGGATCCAAATCTTTCAGATTTTAAATTATATTTAAATCAAATTGGCTCTAAAAATTTTTTTATTGGTTGAAATCTAAACGATTCCAGAAGTAGTTCCATTTTATTTAAAGCATCATTTACACCATAATATGCCTCAATTCTGGATATTAGTGGTACTTTAAGTCGCGGAAGTCCTGGGAATGTCTCCCACGGATGGAGATATATGACCGTAGGATTCGTTCGATTAATTTGTTTATACGACCAGTGAAGGAACCAAAACGGAAAAAACCGAAAGTAGAATCCACCGGCAACGGGAACATTCATTCCCATTTTTAAAGGACTTATGGGAAATTCAGTGATGGTCCCAGAAGGATCATTTTTACAAATATCATCTTTGGATGGCCTATAAATCCAACCAGGTACCTTTGGAACACCATAGTAAATCATATTTACAGGAAATATACTTGAATCATAAAGAAAATCATTCTTTTCTAGTATCTCCAAAAACCATTTCGTACTATTATTTACTGAAAAAGATGGGGCTCGGAATCCAATCGGTTTGAAACTTTCTAAAATGTCTACGGATTTCTTAATTTCTTGAGAGAACCCTTCCTTTCCTAATTTATCAACCGCCGTATGGGAATAACCATGACATGCAATTTCATGCCCATTTTTATATATTGTTTCGACAGATTGGGGGTATTTCTCAACCACGCTGCCTAAGATAAAAAAAGTAGCTCGGGTGTCATGTTTTTTTAATAATTGTATTACTGGGTCAAGACTTTCCTGGATACAATCCTCCCGATCTTGAGGAAGATATTTTTTTAAAAAATCGTTACACCACCAATATTCAAAATCAAAGCTTAATCCGTTAATCATTTACTTATCTAATGTAATAGAAACGCATAAAAAATGTTTCAATATTATGGAAAGAGAGTAATTATTTCGTAGACTTCCTCTGTTGGGCTTTCTTTGATAATAGATAATTCATGAGACTCCCCGTGTATCATCATTGCCATAACCGAAAATAGGCTGCCTCCCGTTATTATCATTCAATGAGAAGTTATTATATCGGATACTATGTCATTCAATGGTATATCCAAAAAGAATTAAAGCAAATACGTATTCAATTATTAAAAATAAATAGTGATGTTGAGTTGTCACCTCTCCTAAAATAGTTATGATAAATGAAGGTTATAATAATGTTAGAACCAGAAGAAATCAACGAAAAAGAAATAATGGACTATTATGGTTTTCATGGAATTATTGGATGTTTGAAATTTTATTTATTTTTTATAAAAAATTATTCATTTCAGATGGTGGCGAGACTATCGCCATATCCGCATTTAACAAATATCCTTCAAAAGGCCCGGGGTGTTGAAATCGGAAATCATGTTTTTATTGGTCCAGATGTGATAATTGATGATAACTATCCAAAATTAATTAAACTTGAGGATTATGTTAGTGTTGGTTCGAGAACGATGATTTTTGCCCATTCAAATCCAACATGCTCCCTCGAATTAAAGACAAAATATTATCCCCGAATCGTCAAATCCACGATGATAAAACGTGGAGCCTGGGTTGCACCAGGATGTATCATTTTAGCTGGTGTTACTGTTGGAGAAAATGCTATTGTTGGGGCTGGGAGTGTAGTTATAAGAGACGTTGAACCATATTCCATCGTGGGTGGCAATCCTGCGAAGCTAATTAAGAAATTAGATCGAGATGTAAAACTGGAAACTGATTAAAATTGAACTATTTGTTGATAATGAGGTAATATGTATATAACCGGTGTGGGACGGACAAAATTTGGTGTTCTTTCGCAATCCTTGCAGGAACTGGCATATGAAGCAATGATAAATGCTTTAAAAGACAGTTCTTTCTCAATTACAGAGATTGATGGAATAGTTGTTTCAAACTTCCTTGCAGGCCCCTTAACCGGCCAATTGCATTTAAATTCCGTTATTGCGTCCTTAATTCCCGGAATCCATATTCCCATAATACGTGTTGAAGCGGCGTGTGCATCAAGCGCCGTTGCGATTAATCAAGCTATCCATTGTTCCGATCAATTCTCAAATATTATGGTTATCGGCGTTGAAAAAATGACCGGACCTACACTGATCTCTCGTACTGATGCAATTGCGATGGCCGGTGATAAAGAAATAGATTATAAGAACGGGGTGATATTCCCTGCGGCATACGCTCTGATAGCTCAACAATACATGAATAAATACGGTATTTCCCACAATACGCTTGAAAATATTTCCCTATTAAATCATAAAAATGCCAGATTAAATCCTCTTGCCCATTTCAATTATAAAGACGTTACAAAAGAGATGATAAGGAATTCACCCATGGTTGCAGAACCATTGAATTTATTCGATTGCAGTCCGATTTCTGATGGCGCATCTGCAATTATTGTCTCGAAGCAAAAACGATCGGATCGGGATATATCAATATTAAGCTCCCAAATTGCAACAGATTCCATATCTCTTACACAACGAAAGGATCTTACCTCGTTTATTGCAACAAAGATTGCAGCAAAAAAAGCGTATTCTGAAGCGAAGTTGTCCCCAGATGATATCGACATACTCGAAGTACATGATTGCTTCACGATAAATGAATTGATAGCGCTCGATGACCTTAAGTTCTGTGAACCCGGTGGTTCGTATCGACTAGTAGACTCTGGGGATATTGAAATTAATGGGAACATCCCGGTAAATACCGATGGAGGGTTAAAAGCAAATGGGCACCCGATTGGAGCAACAGGGCTGGCACAAATATTTGAAATTGTCACTCAACTTAGAGGCGAAGCTAAAGAAAGACAAGTAAAAGATCCGAAAATCGGTCTTGCCCACAATATTGGCGGAATTGGGGGAACCTGTGGTATTACGATATTAGGTGTATAACATGAGCTATTTTTGCCCGAACTGTAAAAAGGAATGGAAATGCCCTGTAAAGGTCTGTATTTTCTGTGGAAATTCTCTTATTGAGACTACCCCCCAAGATAGTAAAATTATTGCCTCCACAAAAGTATTTGTTCCCTCAACGGAACAAGAAAAAGTCCCCTATTACGTGTATTTAATTGAAAATACACTGGGTGAGAAATCAATTGTTAAATCACAATTGAGATTGGAACTTGGAGATAAACTTGATCTGAATCGGAAATCAACACAAAAAATCAAGATTGGCATAATCGGTTCCGGCTTGATGGGATTACAAATATCAGAATATTTAATTCTCCGGGGCTATCCTGTAATTATAAAAACTCGAAATGAAAAAAATCATGAGCGGATTCTATCCAAATTAAAACAAAAAATATCAAATGATGCTGGAATTGATGAATTACCCTCCCGATTAAAGTGTTTAAAAATTACATCACAATATTCAGATCTATCTGGTTGTTCGATCTTTATCGATGCAAGTAGTGAAGACCTTTTAATTAAAAAGGAAATTTTCACTGAATTATCCCAACTGGCGGATACCCATACGATTTTAGCTACGAACAGTTCGTCTCTTTCAATAGATGAAATTGCATCTGTGACCCGATTTCCGACTCAGGTAATTGGCATTCACTTTTTTAATCCTGTGAAAAAAATGTCGCTGGTTGAAGTCATCATTGGTGAGAGAACTGCAGACAAAACCATAGGAATAGTAATGGAGTTTTTAAAAAATATCGAAAAAACACCGATCCTTGTAAAGAATAGTCCGGGTTTTATCGTCAATCGTCTTCTCCTCCCTCAAATCAACGAGGCGATAAGGCTGCTGGAACGAGGAACTGCAACAAAAGAAGATATCGATACTGCAGTGAAACTGGGACTGAATCATCCGATGGGTCCATTCCAATTAGCCGATTTTATCGGGCTTGATATTTGTCTTTCGATATTGGAAGTGTTGTACTTGGAATTGAAAAATGATTATTATAAGCCGGCAGATCTTCTCTATATTATGGTAAACGAAGGGAGACTGGGTTATAAAACCGGAAAAGGATTTTACGAGTACCAGAAAAAATAATTTTGCTCGTTTATCTGGATCAAATTGCTTTAAATTTTAGTTTTTGTTAGTATCTGTATACCCGTTGCTAACAAATTAATAATTTCGAAACGAAATGAAGATGATGAAGGGTAATATTTTAAAAAGAAAAAATATAAAATCATTTTTTTTATCAAATACACTTTTATTAGTAATCTCTTTCTTCGTTTTGGTTATTGGAAAATGTATTATTTCATTACAATTTAATTCCCCGTGGATAGTTGATGAAATTGTATATTACTTATCAGCAAAAACTATTTTCGAGAATCATTTCCTTATTACCACCAGTTTATTATTTACAAACTTTACAATAGGCTATCCATTTGTTATTTCTCCGGCCTTCCTTTTCGGACCCGATAAATATGCAATTTTTCATACAGTTTTAATTATTAACGCAATACTTACATCGCTTATCATATTTCCATCTTATTTCATAATAAAAAAATTTTGTAATGAAAAAATATCGTTACTGGGTGCACTGGTAATTGCAACATTGCCATCAGTTAATGTGTATATTTTCACAATGATGTCAGAAAATTTGTTCATACCCTTAGTCATATTTTCTTTTTGGTTTATAATAGAATATTACGAAACTTTTGAAATAAAATGGATGGCATTAACATTAATTTCAGTTTTGTTACTAATTACTACAAGAATCATTGGTATTGCGATGCTAATAGGATTAATACTAACATGCGTTTATTATATTTTTTATTATTTAAGGCCAGTAACAAAGGCGAGACTTATTGAGGGAAAACAACACCTCGTCCTGCTGGGAAGCTCTTTTATTATATTTTTATTTTATTATTTTATATTTTATCTATCTGTGGACAATCCCTATCATGCTTCTACACGTTCTAATTATGCATTATTAATTTTTGAAAATTTTCTCTCATCAAACTCCACATTTTATTTGTTTTTGCACGAACTTGAATTTTTAATATTAGCTTCGTATTTTATTTTCTTTACAGTATCAATATTATTTGTTATTTTATGTTTCACAAATCAGCCAAAAAAAGGTGTAGAAAAAAAGGATATTCAGTCCCTAAAAAAAATCAATGCGTTTAAAGTCGGATTAGTTTACGCTGTCACCTCGAGCGTCATCACTCTCATCCTTACAATTTCAAACCAGTATTCTTTACAGACTATTACTTATCCTGAGAATGCTCTATATTACGAGATTTATAGTCGATATCTGGATCCGATCGTACCTCTTATCGTCTTAATAGGAATTGTCGGATTATCGAGATATTCAGAATACCTCAAAACAAAATCACACTTATGTTTTATTATTTTTTCATTTATAATTACAGAACTGATTTTTTATTTTACATTCCCTGTCCATAGATTTGCCTGGGACGATACATTGTCCATAGCCTATATCGGTAATCTTGTTGATATGAAAATTGCACTCCCTGTTATATTATTATTATTTTTAATTTTTTTTGCTGTTTTTGTATGTCGTGCACCAGACAAAAAATTGAATATCCTAACATTAGCAATAACCTTTTCCATCATCCTTCTTCTAATAATTTATTCGCTACAACTATTGCCAACAAAAGTTTGGGAAAATGAAGGGAAAATTGGGCGGTATCTTGAAGATAATGTTGATAAGAACGCAATAATTCTCTTTGAGGAACAAAAAACATTAACAGCGATTCCAGTATTTTTAGAATTTTGGGACTCCAAGCACAAGATTGTATCATTGTCGAATCTAACATTGAATAATGCTTTTCGTTCACCCAATTCAGAAATATATTTAATTAAATCCAGAGTACCTGATGTCGAACCTTTGAGTTGTATTTCTTCGTATAACTATTGTTTATACAAATTAAATAAAGAAAATTTATTAGATTTCAATCTTACATTGAATTATTGAATTCTCTAGTACGAAAATACGGTGTCTTTTTTGATATTGCGGGATCATATCGATGAAATGATTATTACATTAAATTTGAATTTTTTAATGTGAATTTTATTACATATTTTAATGGATCAAGGTAATTTTTAACGATTGTGATGGTTTTCTTTATGTTATCTGTAAATTATCTCAATAAAATCAAAATTGATAATATAAAAATTCAGTTGGATTATTAATAAAACACAAACAAAGACAAAAAAGCCCGCCAATGATAATTGTCCATTTTAGATCTGGTTTGAAATGTTTTGTCGCAATTTCATATGAATTTGGAATAAGACATACTACAAGAATTAAAATAAATAAAATCAATGACTGGAACGCAGCTCCTACAATCAACAAATTCACTGCACCATAATGTAAACCCAGATTTTCTGCAAAGGGAAAGACGGATTGCCAGGATGAAGGAATTACTATAGTTCCAAACCCGAACATTGATTTGAGAAGGAGTAATGCATCATCCAGGTTTTTCGCTCTGAAAAAAACCCATGCAATAATCACACAGAGAAATGTAACAAACCAGGATAATAACATGGGAATCTTAATTTTCAGATCTCGAACAACGTGATTAATCGACAAGAATATTCCATGTAATCCTCCCCAGATGATAAAGGTCCACCCGGCACCATGCCATAGACCCCCAAGTAACATGGTGATTAAAATATTTCTAATCTTATTGAATTTTCCTTGTCTATTGCCACCTAATGGGATGTAAAGGTAGTCTCTTAAAAAATTAGAGAGTGTAATATTCCATCGTCGCCAGAATTCAATTATAGACTTCGATTTATACGGGGAATCAAAACTCAACGGAAACGTGATATTAAATAACAATGCCAATCCGATTGCCATATCAGCATATCCTGAGAAATCAAAATACAATTGCATTGTATAGGATAATGCTCCAATCCATGCTTCAAGCATTGAAGCATTTAAGGCATTGTCAAATACCGGTGTTACCCATGTAGCGAGATTATCGGCAATGATTACTTTTTTAAATAAACCAATAACAAAAAGGGTGATCCCGATTGCCACATTTTCATTGTTAATAAAAAAAGTTTTTACTTCTGCAAATTGGGGAATAATCTTTTTGTGAGATAAAATGGGGCCAGCAATAAGATGAGGATAAATTGATACAAACAGGCCATAGTTTAATAAATTTGGGGCCTCTGTTTTCTCTTTATAGGTATCAACTAAAAATGCGATCTGTGTAAATGTAAAAAAGGAAATCCCTAATGGTAAAATAATATCTTGGGGACCTAATGGAAAAGTTATATTTTGATGCAATTGGTTTATTAGAATGTTAAAATTCTCTAATAAAAAATTGAGATATTTGAAAAATCCTAATACGATTAAGTCGATTAAGACGCCGAAAATGAGGATTATTCGGTTTCGGTATTTTTGTATTAACAATCCAATAAAAAAATTGAAAAGGATTGATGAAACTAATAGGATTATGTACAGTGGATTCCAGTATGCGTAAAAAATAAAAGATGCAATTAATAATGACAATAACGCAAATTTGTTTAATTTTATCAATCCAAAACAATAAAATATAATGACTGAAATGGGTAAAAATATAAAAATAAATTGCACAGAATTAAAAAGCATCTTAGTAATAATGAAGTTCAATCGAATTTATTTTTTATCTCGAAATCTTGCCATGAAAACTAGGGATTAAAATATCGAATTCTGTGGAAATTTATTATAACTTCTTGTTTGAGTATCTGGAATGATAAGGACTGGTGTTATTAGATCCTGTTTCTACACTTGAGAGAATTACTCCCCGTGTCGCAATCCAATTTCGGGGTTTACAAATGCAGTCTCGATTATTACGTTTGAGTAAAATTAATGGAATCAGCAACATATTCTGGCGAGGGCCAAATCCAATGCGTATCACCAACGGACCAAAGATCTATTTCCCCATTATCCACATGGTTTATTAAAATTTCCTTTGTATCAATGAAGGTATAGTCTTTATCCGTTTTTCTCAATTTTTCGAAAAAATTACTTGGAGGATAAGGATTATTCTCGATAAAGTTGTAGTGAAGATTATATTTATTCACTACTGGCATAAAATATAATTTAATATTTCTCTCTTTTAGTTTTTGTGACATAAAATTCAGGTATGTATTTAAGTTAACAATTCCAGTTTCACCAGATTTGTTTAAATTATCAATATCCTCACAATATACTAATAATGTTTTATCATCTGTAACAGAACTGAACATTGGTTTGGATAATCTGAATTTATACACTTTTTTATCAACAGAATGTTGGAATATTGCATATGAAAAAAAATTTTCGAAATAATTCAGATTTTCTCCAAGAATTACATCAATTTGTGGATTATTTCGATCATTTGTTTTATTTTTTATAAAATTTATGTACGGTGGAAATGATAGACCTGTTTGAGTTAAATTGAACAATATAGATGATATTTTTGTATTGGACGATTGGGAATTATTAGGTGAATCGTTATTAATTGTAACTCTATTTAATTGAGACCCGGGTAATGAATTAATTGAAATGGGAAATTGTATCTCTCTATCTGAATATTGTTTTAATATTTCTTCTCGGGTTTCATTGAGAGCGATGTTTTTTGGTTCTAAAAATGTATATTCACATACTCGTTCAACTTGTTCAATGATAACATATTTTGGTTTAATCTCGTCAATCAAACCACTGTTATAAAATATCGTGAATGTATCAAACGAGTTATATGCTTTATATGGTTTTATGTTCACAATCGAATAGTTTGTATTGTTGATAATGTGATTTTGATAGGAATTTATCCCGTATGCTTGAGAAAACGAATCACCAAAAATAATTATATCCACGGAAGAGGGGTTGTTTAAATAATCAGAAAAATCTACAACGGATTTATCTGAATTCAGTTGAGTAGAACATATGGGATATTTATCGATGTATATATAACCGATTCTCGAAAGATCGCCGCGTTCGCCTTTCCATGAATATTGTGTGAAAGATATCCAGTAAAGTAAATTGATTATTATAAAGATGAAAATTATGAGAATAATAAGTATGTTAAATTTCTGAAATGTATTACTGGTTTTCACGATCTGATTTTGAAAATACAATTTAATAAGTGTTTGTTAAACGCATGAATTGAGATTTTATAAAATTTATGCATTTTACAACTTTTTAGTACCTCACTTCGTAGTTGAAAACATATTTAGATTTGAGACGATTAATTGTATTTAGAGATTCTTATGGTTCAACACGAAGAGATTCTTAATAAAATCAACACCGTAAAACATTGGTATCATAAAATCGAAGTGGCACCGGGAATTTGGACACCTGGTGTTCATGACTCTCAAAGAGCGTTGGAGTTATTGGATCTACCTCTTGATTGTAGGGGTATGAAAGTTCTTGATATTGGTGCGAGAGATGGATTTTTTTCATTTGAATTAGAAAAGCGAGGTGCAGATGTTGTTGCAATTGACATTATTCCCGCCGATGTGACAGGATTTCAAGTATTGTCCGATTATTTCCAGTCAAAGGTTAAGTTCATTCATGAAAATGTGTATGGAATCACAAAAGAAAAATACGGGACATTTGATATTGTTTTATGTTTAGGTTTACTTTATCATTTACGTGATCCATTACTTGCTTTAGACCTTATTCGTGAAGTTTGTAAAGGCCAGTTATTTTTGGAAACACATGTTATCGACTATCAGTATATAAATAATCCCCATAATGCAATACTGACAGAAACACCATTAATGCAATTTTATCCAAAAAATTCATTCAGAAATGATTATACAAATTTTTGGGGTCCGAATATGAAATGTGTTGAAGCATTATTAATTGAAAGTAATTTTGAAATAATTAATAAAAAAATTGTTGGCGACAGAGGAATTTTCAAATGTGGTGTATCGACAGATTCGCAAATGCAATATATTAAAGAGTTAACACGAAATAAATTGCATATATAAAATTAAGATATCCCTATAGAACGTGGTTAGGTAGTAAAACAAAATTTACAAATCAATCGAATGAATACTAATGAAATATAATTATTATAAAATTATTTTTTTAGATTGATCTCACTGATTCTTCTTAATATTTCATCAGCGGTTTTATTTGGATTCAATTGAGTTTTAATATCATCTGAAGCTTTAGTACCAATTTTCATTCGTAAATCTTTATCCCTAGATAATAATTTCATAATCTTTGAGGCTTCGTTATAATCGGGTTCTGCCCAAAAATATCCCCGCTTATAGGGTCCAAATTCTTTTTCAATTGGGATCATAGTATATGGAACTAAAAGACTATTTTCATCATTCATGAAATCAATATTGCCACCATATGCGGTAGCGATTGTACTTTTTCCAAGGAACATCGCTTCTGCCAAACCAATTCCAAATCCTTCACTTCTATGTAATGACACAAAACAATCACAAGCATTGATCAGAGAAATGATCTCTTCTTTTGTCATCGATTGATTAATCCACCGAATTCGGTTATCCACTTTGCATGCTTCATGAAGTTCCAAAGCCTCGTTTAAAAATTTTTCAGCATGTATTGATTTAATAATAAGAATTACGTCTTCATCTCCGACCGGAAATGCATTGAGAAATGCTTTAATGAGTCCTATCGGATTTTTTCTTTCGAAACAGCTGTGAAAATCAAACGTAAAAATAAAAACTACACTGCTATCAGGTACATCAAAAATCCTCCGAACTTCAGGAGAGGGAATTAGTGTTTTCCAAGATTGATGAAATGGATATGTGATTTTAATAACCGGTTTTGAGGCGAATTTTTTATAGATATTGCAACAAAAGTCAGAAAATCCCCATATTTCATCAACTAAATTAATTGCGTCTGGAAATGGAAAAAAATCTTCGATCTCCCAAAACCAACAAGCAATATTATATGTATCAGAAAAATTTTCTTTTCCAAAATGTTTCCAGATATTGGGAATTTGATCAGCATTGATCATAAGAAGGTTAATAGAATAAGGATTAGCGGCGGAAAAAAATTTTTGCATATGGTTAAAATCTCTAAATCCTTCAGGCAATTTATAATGATAATTAGTATTGACGGGGCATAATAAAAAGGGAGTCCCTGTATATAGCAATGGGGTGAAAACGGCTCGTGCAATTTCTGCTACACCAAAAATATTATTAAAATAGCCAAAAAAATTAATTCCAAACGGTCTTTCAGTGATATGTCGGATGTTATCATTACCATTAGAAAATACCTTGTTCATAGAATATTCTTTAGATCCCGAGGATTGAATCCAATGGCAAAAGTGCTCTCTGGAAATCAGATTATTTTCAATGTCTGGAAATGCCATTTTAACATCATTTCGGGATTTATAAATTTCATATTCGAGCCGAGTAATATCCGGTTTGACAAATAATTTTTCATTAGCATAATCTATTAAAGATATACATTGAGAATAATAATTGCTCCTTTTTTTACTGGATGGCAACGAAAGATACAACGCCCTCAGATGCGATGGAATTTTAATGTTTACTGGGATTAATTTATTGAAAGAATATTTTTTATCCTGGAATTCATATACCTGGTATCGAAGGAGGAGATTTTTATATCGTTTAAACAATTCTTCAAGATCGGGATAGTTATCTAGAGTGTGGCGTGATTGATGTTTTGAAATACTCCCCAGATCATCTATTTGAAAACCGCTAAAATGAAAAAATTTTAGCTTATCATTACCTACGTAAAATGTATTTTCATCTAATGAGACTTGTCGTTCGTGCAAATTCCAGTAGGCAACATTATAAGACTTATTTCGAATTACATGGACGGAATCAAAAAAACATGGAACAAAATTTACCCAATTTTGATCAACATGCATTCCCTCATTAACTTGCATAAAACAATACTTTGAGAGGCGCTCCTGCCACCATAATAAAAATTGTTGAGAATCATTCGATCTTTTCAATCCTAGAAAACCAAGATTAAAAGAACCTGCCTTTAAGATATCCAAATCGTTAGGTTTTTTATTATCTTCAGGTATCGGATCTGTAATATGTGGTGTTAACACTATACTATTAGTGTCAAGAAGGTGGTCTAATTCATCCAATTTATCTAAAACAAGAATGTCAGGATCAAAGTACACGACTTTCTTATATCCTTTTTGAAATAAACTATTCAGAAAAAATGGCTTTATTGCCGTATTTAACTCAATGACGTTATATTTTATAGCCATATCAAACAGATCAAAATCCAGTTGATCTAATAACGAAGAAATTGGAATCAATTCATTTTTACAATGGGATAAGATATCTCGAATATCTGTCTGAGAATCAAACAAATCACACAGTAAAATTTTAAAATCCCATTCGGGATTCGTTGCCTTAAAAGAATCCCTCAACACTAATGCCATCGGAAGATAGTTTTTTGCTACAATTGTACATGCAACTTTTTCTAATTCATTATCGTTTAATTTTTGTGGAAAATCGTTACCTGTCGGTTTGACATGATATTTGTATAGCCGATTGAAATTTAAAATTGATTTAATTCTACTAATAGAAAGAATAGTCCATATCTTCAATGTTCGAACATGAAGAATTATTTTATATCGTAAATTTGATGCCATAATATTCGCAATTCAAGAGATATTTATTATGAATATGATTATACTTTATCATTCATTAAGGATGGGGTGAGTTTTTCCGTCATTTCGATTTATCAATTATTTGCTGTTTTTCAACGTTCAATTTTGAATATTTTCGCGTTTTTCAAAAAATACAAATTTCATCAACGATAAAATATTCTCCAGTAATTTATCTCAAATCATACTGTTATTTTTATTGAGTTTTACTGTGACGGATACGTTTGATTATCCTCTCATGAAATATCGTGGCAAACTTAAAAATAAAATTCTTTTTCAGGTTTGATATTTCCGTATTCAAGTTGGTGTTTTCTGTTTTCAGGTTTGATATTTCCATATTCAAGTTGGTGTTTTCTGTTTTCAGGTTTGATATTTCCATATTCAAGTTGGTGTTTTCTGTTTTCAGGTTTGATATTTCCATATTTTTTATAGTTATGGTATGTAATGATGGATTACGTATTTCCTGCATCGATCCTTCAATTGAATCCGAAAATAATTTGTTGATATCAACGTCATCGATGATGGGTGTTTTTATTTTTTCAGAAGGTCGTGCAATGAAAATAAATTGGTATACTGTTGAATTTGGCAACGATTGAATAAATTTTAATAGATCTCTGGGAATATTTTTGTTGTTGACTTTTTGTTCAGTACACCCTATATTATTTTGTATTGTATGAAGATCGGAAATTTGATAACCGCATTCAGTAAATAATATTAAAATATTTTTCAATCCGAAAAAACGCAGATGCGTCTGATCTAATAAACCCGTAGGTGTGTACTTAAAATCTCCATTTAGAAGATTAAGTATGATATCCCCATGACAAAAATTTGGAAGAGATACAATCAAATAGCCATCGGGTTTTAGATATGCTTTTAATTTTTTTAAGAGTATTGCAGGATTCTTTAGATGTTCTAGCACATCTCCACATATAATGACATCAAAGGATGCAGATTTAAGAATACCATCCAGATCCAGTGTTTCAACATCTCCGATAATCATCCGGTCGCAATACTGTTGCGCTATTGAACCAGCCACCTCATCTATCTCTATACCTGTAACGTTGTTTCCGCGTTCTTTGAGTACTTTACTGATATAGCCGGTTGATGTTCCAATTTCCAGGACTATTTTATTGAATCCGGTACTTTCTATGATAATAGTAAAACTGGAGTTTTTATTATTAAGATCAATCGTTATGGGTTCGTATCTTTTTGATGATAAATCTTCATCCAATGATATCAGACTCCGTTACATGTTATTGATTGTTCTGCAGTAATGTTCCTTTATGTCTCTATTCAATGTTAATAAAGTCGTTTAATTTTTATTTCGTGATCAAAAAAATGTTTTGACATATACGCCTTTTTCGTTTAGTATCCCCGTATGGAGGACAAAATGTTTGAATAAATACTATTAAGCAAATGATTATTAAACAACATTCATTTTTTTATCAACCATACTGTTTTTAGTATGATTTGCTGATGTGTAAACGATCATTCTCGCATACAAACCTACTTTAAAATTAATTCTCCGATCATTTTTAATCGTATCGTAGAAATAATGATTTATAGTAAAAATTTTTTGAGAGATACTATGCACCAGAGTTCATACGATAAGATGGCTGGTTTTGTTAATAAATATCTGGAAAAAAGATCAAAAGATCGCCTCATAATTCTGGATTTAGGGAGTCAGGATATTAATGGTACCTACAAACCGCTTTTTCTCTCTCCAGCATGGAAGTATATTGGAATAGATGCATCTGAAGGAAAGAATGTTGATATTGTGATATCCAACCCCTATTCTTGGAATAACATTCGTTCCGATTATGCAGATGTTCTTGTGTCGGGTCAAACCTTTGAGCATATCGAATATATCTGGCTTACTATGAAAGAGATTCGCCGCGTACTAAAACCAGGTGGACTATGTTGTATTATCGCTCCTTCCGGGGGCATTGAGCATAGATATCCCACAGACTGCTGGCGAATATATCCAGATGGTTTCAGGGCTTTAGCAAAATATGCTGATCTTGAAATTATTGAAGTATTTACCCAATGGGAGAATGAAAATTATCCGGATGGGTGTGATATGTGGCATGACAGTGTTCTGATCTGCAGAAAATCAGAAAAACGACGAAATGGGGTGATCTCAACTATTCATTCAAGGATTAAATATATGTTATACAAATTAAAAATCAGAACATGATTTAATTAATTTATTATTCATTTTAAAATGATGATATCTGAGGAGTTATTCAACCCCCCAGTCCTCTTTTTTAATTATTTTTCTAAAGGAAGTGTTCAATAAACTTTTTTATTTCATTCGATTGAATAATCTCCGAATTTTCGACAATTTTTTCAATTGGCCAATTCCACCATTGGATCATTTTAAGGGCAGAAATTTGTTCTTTGGAGAATCTGTATCTTATATGTTTAGCAGGATTTCCGGCAACAATTTCATAATCCTCGACATTTTTTGTTACTACTGATCCAGCACCAATTACCGCTCCGTCTCCGATACAGACTCCTGGTAAAATTATTGTTTGATTGCCAATCCATACGTCATTCCCAATAATAATATCCCCTTTACCTTTTGGATGATCTGGGTGTTTTGGGATGCCTTCAATTAACCATCCAAATGGATATGTGGATATCCAATCGGTATTATGATTGCCATCAACAATAATTTTCGTACCCGCTGCAATTGAAGTAAATTTTCCAATATATACATGATATCGAGGTGTCCAGATCAATATTTCTGGGTTACCATAGGTAAATTCACCTATATGCACATTTGATGAGATTAAGTCCGGAAAACCAGATCCGGTATTTTTTACATGACAGAGAAAATATTGATTTTCATTGTGTTTGTCCATAATCCTAAGTCACTACCCTTTAAATGTACTTACTATTATTTTCATGAATTGATTATATTACTTAAGGCATGATTTGTTTTACAATAATCTCTGTAGTGCTAAAATATCTTTCATTCAATAGCTCAATTTTTCTTTTCAATTATACAATAAATGGATATCTGAATAGGCACTATTGTAATAATTAAAATTATTCAATTGTAATTTTTGCGTTTAGATCCACGATTCCAACCATATTTTGATCATGTTTAATGTGGAAAATATGATGATCTTCGATTCTATCTAATACCTCCACATCGGAAGTCGGGTGTATAATCGCAATTGCAGATGTAATTGAATACGTCCCCGTTCCTAAAGAAAGCAACATCTCTATATTAGCAATTGGTTTATCTCCATTTTTTACTCCATGTAAATCACAATTTTGCCATCGTGTATGTGTTCCATAAACTTCTGCAAATTTGCTTCTGATAGTAAATCCGATTGTTATGCTATCAACAAAATCCGCATGAGCAAAAAAATTATAGCGTATTAGTATTTTTTCCCCGCTTTTAAATGACAATCTCGGTGTTCCATCTTTATCCAACAATTCAATTTTTAAGATTTCGGCTTTTTTATTTCCATAACGGATGCCCCTTAGTAGCTCTAAAGAATTGGCCGATTCCTTATTATTTCCTGCGTCCTGCAATTCCTGATATAAAGTCGTATCAGTGTTCATTTTTTTTGATGGTTGGATTATTTTCCCCCAACCCCATGCACTCCAACAGTAACTTAGATCATCCCCAGAACCAGACGTACTGAATGTCAAAGATACATTTTTCCCAGCAAATTTATCCATTGGAACATAGAAATTGTGCCATCCCCGGTCCCCAATATTTCTTTTCGGCATGAGAACGCGGGAAAAGAGAGGTTCACTCCTCTCTTCAGACAATACGTCAACGTCGAACTTTACTCCCTGTGGGATCTTCTCCCACGCGGTTGGAAGGATCCCGATGGCAAAAGCCAAGGCTGTGCACGGTTTAATGTGAACGGTATAAGTGATCTTTGACGGGGGATGTGCAAATATCACGCGCCGTGGTATGGACTGGATCTCTATGATCTGCTGTTGAACTGCGCATCCCGCGGCATTTTCAACTTTTGCATCAGAAAGATTCTGAATAAAATCGTATACTGTATCGTATCCGGTTTCCGGAAGCTCCCCGTGCTCGATCAGGTCCCCCTCGCTGTACGTCCGTTCCCGCTCGGCAATCAAAGCGTAATACTTATTGACCACATAATTCGGATCACCACGTTCGATGATCCGCCCGCTATCCAGCAGCAGCGCCTGAGTGCAAAGATTCCGTACCGCTTCCGTATCATGTCCCACATACAGAATGGTCTTCCCTGCTTCCTGCATCTCCCGGATCTTCCGGAAACACCGGTGCTGGAAGATCGCGTCGCCAACCGCCAGTGCCTCATCAACAATGAGGATATCTGCATTCACGTTCACCGCAACGGAGAACGCGAGCCTGACGGTCATACCGGTAGAATACGTGCGAAGGGGCTGATCGATGAAATCCCCGAGTTCTGAGAACCGGACGATCTCGTCAAAACGCTCGTCAATCTCCTGCTTTGACAGCCCCATGATCGAACCGTACATGTATACATTGTCCCGGCCGGAAAATTCCGGGTGAAAACCAGATCCCAGTTCGAGGATGGCTGAGACTTTCCCGTTAATTTCAAAGGAGCCTGCGCTCGGGTAAAGGACCCCGGCAAGGATGCTCAAAAGCGTACTCTTCCCGGAACCGTTCTGCCCGAGAATTCCGAGAGTTGTTCCGGCAGGGATCTCGAAGTTGATGTCCTGGAGCGCCCAGAAGTCGGTATGCCCGGTGAGTCTTCCGGCACTCAGGTACTCCATCAATCGTTTCCCCGGTGACGGGAACAATTTGAACTTTTTACCGAGTTGCTGGACAGATATTGCATTCACAGGAGTTCACCGAACCCTTGTTTTGTTTTCCGGAAAACCAGAACGCTCAGCAAGAACAGTGTTACTGAAAAAACCAGGAATGGCACAAGAATCCCAATCTCCGGGAATTTTCCATAAAATAGTGCATCACGATAGATTTCAAGCATATAATACGCAGGATTCAGTTTCACAATCCACTGGAATCCCTCTGGAATGAGGTTGACTGTATAAGCGATTGGGGTCGCCCAGAACCAGATCATAAAAATTGCCCCCAGCATCTGGGGAATATCCCGGAAATAAACAGCACCGCTTGAGAGGAAAAAGGCAAGCGAAAGGGTAAACAGTATCTGCAAAATTATGGCAAGCGGCAGCAGGAGTATGAAGATCGTCGGGACGCCTTTCAGGATCACGTACAGCACAAAGAAAATGCCAAGGCCGATGAGAAGGTTCACGAGTTCGGACAATGTCACATAAATGGGAAAAATTTCACTGGGAAACGGGACTTTCTTGATATAGTTCTTATTATCGATGATCGACCGGGCAGCCCTCATGACTGAATCCTGGAAGGCCGTCCATGGCAGGAACCCCGCAGCAAAGTACAGGGCAAAGTCCCAGATATCCGTATCCCCGGGAAGACGGACTTTTAAAAAAACTCCGAATACCAGGATGTAAACAACGAGGGTGATGATCGGATTAATCACCGACCAGTACAATCCCAGGAGCGATCCCACGTATTTCTGGGAGATATCCCGCTTGATGAAATTCCAGATAAGTCCCCGGTATTCGAAGATGGAGGTCATGGCCTTTTACGTCCCAGTATATAGTTTATTATTGTGTATTATCGGGCATATAACAATACTATCCCCCGATTAGCGGTTAAAGAAACGAATGCAGAACAATTGAGAAAATTCGTGAAACCTGCTGACACTCACATCATGGCTTGTGAAACCCGCTCCAGGTATGTATCCATTTCTCAATTGTTCTGCCATGAATATTTTTATCCAGGGACCGCCGTTTACGGAACATGAGCGGGAGACCGTTTAATGCAGCGGCTTTTGCTCTCAGGATAGCGAGACTTTTTCCAGATAAAACATAGTACGGAATCACACCACAATTCCTTCCGAGAATCCAGGGAAGCGACATAAAAAAAAACCGTGATGGAAAATTTTTCACAACATACCAGAGGATATTGCGGTTTCCATAATACACCGCTGTATCAGACCCGACATTTGCCGTCCCCCCATGAATATGTACCACCCGGGCCGTGGGCACATACATGCATTTCCACCCGGCCAACCGTGCGCGGAATGCGAGATCGACATCCTCCATGTAAAGGAAAAAGTCCTCATCAAAGAGCCCGACTTCGTCCAGCATCGAATGACGGTACAGGGCGGCCCCGGCGCAGGGGCCGAATATTTCTTCGGCCCTGTCATACTGCCCGTTGTCCGTCTCGCCCATGCCCCGATCCCATGCAGCACCGCTGCGGGAGATACAGATTGCCGTGGAATTGATCCTGCCATCAGGAAAAACCATCTTTGAGGCGCACATCCCGACGGAAGGATCCTGCATCACGGGTTGTACAAGTTCTTCGATAACGTCTGGAGATACTATTGTATCATTGTTCAGGGTGAGAATATATTCCCCACATGCTTCCCGGATACCTGCATTGGAGCCTCCGGCAAACCCAAGATTTTTTTCCTGGGTGAAAACCTTCACCTGGGGGAAATGTTCCTGGACAAATCCGACACTGTCATCATGGGATGCGTTATCGACAAGAATTATTTCGAACGGTAAATAGGTCTGATTCTGGAGTGCACTGAGACAATCCTGTAAAAATTTCCTGCCATTAAAATTGACGATGACAACACTGACAAGGGATGGACGATATTCATCAGGCATGGTGTTCCTTTCGTATGGTGGATTTTCCTGCAATTTTTTCAATATGGGTCCCGTGAATAATTAAAACCCTGTAAAAGAGAATGATCAATCCTCTTCCTGTTGCCGCGGACGGTTTTTTTGCACGAGAACGCTTGCCCGGAGAAGACTGTTAAAGGTCCCGGCATCAGACCAGAAACCTTTCAGGATCGCGTACTGCATCATATCCTTCTTCAGGTACGCATTATTCACATCCGTTATCTCGAGTTCGCCGCGGCCCGAGGGTTTCAGTGTCCGGATGATGGAGAACACATCCGCATCATAGAGATACAGGCCGGTAACGGCATAGTTTGATTTGGGTTGTTTGGGTTTTTCTTCAATTGAGAGGACCCGATCCCTGCCAAGTTCGGCAACACCGAACCTCTCCGCATCGGGAACCTCCTTTAAAAAAATTTTCGCGCCCTCTTTGAATGATGTAACATCCGTCTTCACATCATCCTGGAAAATATTGTCGCCAAGAATAACCGCAACCGCTTCCTCGTCTGCCCATTTCTCAGCAAGCCCGAGTGCATGAGCAATACCCCCGGCTTTTTCCTGGATCTCATATGTCAGGCGTACGCCAAAGTCCATGCCAGAACCAAGCAGTTCCAGGAAATGCCCTGCATGTCCCCGCCCGGATACGATCATGATATCCGTGATCCCGGCGTTCACAAGCGTCATGAGGGGATAGTAAATCATCGGTTTGTCATAGACCGGCAGAAGATGTTTGTTCGTTACTTTGGTCAAAGGAAATAATCGTGAGCCGGTTCCGCCGGCAAGGATAATGCCTCTCATATCAGATCGCCTCTTTTGATACTAAGTATTCTTTCACCGCGTCGCTCCAGTGGCGGAGCGGGGTTGTTTTCGAGTTCACCAGCACGGAAAATGCCGGCCTTTTTGCTCTTCGTGGGAATTCTGCGGTTGAACAGGGAACCGCATTCGGGATAAATGCGCTTGCAAACTCATACCAGCTGCATACGCCGTCGTTTGTAATATGATAAATACCGGGCTCCCGGGAAATAATTTCCGGGGTCTTACGGGCAAGGTCAACCGTATAGGTCGGCTTTCCTGTCTGATCATTTACCACTTTTACCCGGGGCATCTGGTGGGAAAGGGCAAGAATCGTATCAACAAAATTTTTCCCATGGCTTCCAAAGAGCCATGATGTTCTTATGATCCGGTAATTCCGGGTATGTTTTTGTATCGCTTCCTCTCCAAGAAGTTTGGACCTGCCATACGCACTGAGGGGATTTGGAGTATCGTCTTCCCGGTAATTCATCCTGCTGCCATCAAAAATATAATCCGTACTGTAGTGGACAAGGATTGCCCCGGTTTCAGAACATGCCGCAGCAAGGCATCCCGGTGCATGACCATTTACTGCATCTGCAAGGTCCTGGTGATCCTCGCACCCGTCAACATCCGTATATGCCGCAGCATTGATAACCGCACATGGCCGTTCCTGGAGAATCACGTTCCTGACGGCAGCCGCATCGGTTATTTCCACATCTTGGTGACCGAGGAGACATGCATCGGGAAAAACATCCATAAGGGCATGGCCGAGCATCCCGGTTGCCCCAAAAATCACAATTTTTTTGGAATTCACTTCTTTAATGGCTGCCACCACCACTCATTCTGACGATACCATGTGACCGTCTCCTCAAGAGCTTCATCAAATGAATACCGGGGTTCCCACCCCATCGTCCGGAGTTTTGATGAGTCGAGGGAATAGCGGAAATCATGTCCAGGACGATCGGTTACATACTCGATAACCGACTCATCCCTGCCGAGCAGCTGAAGGATCTTACCGGTTATTTCCAGGTTCGTCTTTTCATGGCCTCCGCCAATATTGTACACTTCGCCGGGAACTCCATTGTCCAGTAAAAATTCCACCGCACGGCAGTGATCAAGCACATGGATCCAGTCCCGGACATTCTTTCCGGTCCCATACACCGGGACTTTCTTTCCTTCAAGAAGGTTCGTAATAAAAAGCGGGATGAGTTTCTCAGGGTACTGGCAGGGCCCAAAATTATTCGTACACCGAGTGACAATTACCGGAAGATGATATGTCGTGAAATACGAGAGGGCAAGTAAATCAGATCCGGCTTTGCTTGCTGAATACGGGCTGGAGGGTGAAAGGATATCCGTTTCTTTGAAGGATCCCTTCATGATGCTGCCATAGGTTTCATCGGTAGAAATGTGAATGAATTTTGGTACGGAATGGTTCCGGGCAGCTTCAAGGAGAGTGTGCGTCCCAAGGACATTCGTTTTCACGAATGCTGACGGATCGGTAATGGAACGATCGACATGGCTTTCCGCGGCAAAATGAACAATCGCATCCACAGGAAATTTCCCAAGCATTGCGTTTACCAGATTCTGGTCGCAGATATCCCCTTTGATGAACGAATAGCGGGATTGTTTGTCTATCCCTTTCAGGCTATTCAGGTTACCGGCATAGGTGAGAAGATCATAATTGATAATTTCCAGATCCGGATGAGCATTGAGCATATGCCGGATGAAGTTGCTGCCGATGAATCCTGCTCCGCCGGTAACAAGGTACCTCATGGATGTTCTCCGGTCCACATGGTTCACCCGTGTTTCAATCCCGGAACGAGTCCCCAGTCATAGGGAATTTCCGGTGAATCCGGTGGGAGACGGTACTCATCAGGATCTTTATAGTTATATGGCATGGTAGGGACGCTCACAAAAAAAGCAGTCTCTGTTCCGATTGCCTTAAACCCATGATAGACTCCGGGGGGCACATGGACAAGAACCGGGTTTTTCTCCCCGACAAAAATTTCCATCAGCGCCCGGTACGTGGGGGAATCTTTTCGGGCATCATACAGCACGACTTTCATCATGCCATGGATACAGGTAAAATTATCGGTCTGTATCTTGTGGTAGTGCCATCCTTTCACGATATTGGGGTATGCCGTGCTGAGATAGACCTGACCGAATTTTTCAAAAAGAGGATCATCGCACCTTAAGATTTCCATGAGCCAGCCACGCTCATCGGGTATTACTGATAATTTTTTAATCTTCACACCATCGATATCCGGCGGCATGGGATACTCTTCGCTATTATTTTGGATAATACTTACGGAGTCTTTTTGAGATCTGCTTTTCCGGACACACCCCGGATACCATCAGCAATGCCCTGAAGGTAGTATTTTATCCGTCCAATCTGTCCTCTTCTCGCGAGATGACAGATGTAATAGGGAAATCGCAGCGTTATTTCGGTTACGAGGATGTACCAATATTTAAGATCGCGATAATTCTTCCTTCCCACTAATAACCAGTTTCTTCCAACGTAATACAGGTAATCCCTGCCGAATAATCCCAGTGTTGTTGAAATTTTATGATATGCTACCACATCGGTGACAACAAGAAGAGAGAAATTCCGGTGTTGAGCTCTGATACACCAGTCTGTTTCTTCGTGCATAAGGAAGAGTGATTCATCAAAGAGACCAACCTCCTGCATCGCAGATGTTTTAAAGAGGATGGCACATCCAACCAGGCCAAAGGGAGGCGTTTGTACTCCCATTCTCCTGATCGGCTCTCCCTTTAAAAACAAGCGAGGATATCCAAAAAATAATTGTGTTCCTGCAGACCAGATCTTTTTTCGATCATTATAAAAAGAGATGACCGGTTGGCACGCTGCACATCCCGGAGAACTTTCAATCGCATCGATACACGTTGCGAGGACATCTTTCTCAAGAATCACATCATTATTCAGGATGAAAATATACTCCGCACCCCTGGCAATGGCTGCCTGTATACCTGCGTTATTCCCTTTGGCATAACCCAGATTTTCTGAATTCCTGATAATCTCAAGATCTGGAAACTGCGATTGTATTTTCTTGATAACCTGTTCATCAGTACTGTTTTCTACGAGAATGAGCGTATTCGAATCATAGTCCAAAGAAAAAACAGATTCGATTGTTTCAATGGTATCAGAATAATTGTTATAATTGAGAATAAGTGTACAGACCGATGGATTCGGGGGATGATTATCAGATGGCTGAAAAATTAATTCTGTCATTTTTTTCCTGATAGGGTATTCTCATATTGTGAATGAAACAATATTTCTTATGAATTCACGTTTTTGTTCATCCATCTAATTGATCTCAAATAAACTTGAGGTCTCTGGGATCAACGTATAAATGCTCTATCCGCTGCCGGTTGAACGATGATGATCTCCGGATAATCCCATGCACATCGTATCCTTTCGAAAGTAATAACTCTGCGAGATATGATCCATCTTGCCCGGTGAGCCCGGTAATAAGTGCTTTTTTATGCGGTGTCATGAGATCATTCCGCATTTTTAATGTTTATTTTTCATATATATTTAGTATGACGAGTTTTTTCCCGTTATTTAGTTAATTCTTATCTCAAGATAATCCCTGCTTTATTCGATGGTCCCAATAATCAAAGGTTGATTCAAGGCTTTGCTCAAAGGGAATACATGGTTTCCAGCCAATATCGCGCCGGATCTTATTGTTACTTCCAATGATTCGAGGGTTATCGATCGGGCGGATTTGTTCAAGTTCCTGGTGTACCTTGACATCGATTCCCTTCATGGTTGAAAGCAGGATTACAATCTCATTAATGGTCCTGCCCGTACCGCTGCATATATTGTAGACATCGCCACGTTTTCCCCCGGAAAGGAGATGTGTATATGCTGCTACGACATCACGAACGTCAACAAAATCCCGCACGATGGCACCATTGCCGATATGGATCACCGGATCCTGGAGCCCGTGGGCTATCCTTACGAATTGTTTTACGATTGCGCTGACAACAAATCGGTCGCTCTGGCCGGGTCCGCAGTGATTGAACGATCGCGTACAGCAGATGTCTAACCCATACCCCTCAGCATAGATCGTTGCCAGTTGCTCTTGGGCAACACGTGCCACGGCATAGGGATTGGCAGGGTACTGCGGGGATTCTTCAGTAAGGGGAAGATCCTGGGCTGAGACAATACCATACTGTTCCGATGATCCGATAGAGAGAACACGGGCCCCGTTGTCATTGAGCCTGACTGTTTCAATGATGTTTAAGAAAATATTGGTATTATTCATGAACGACAAGACCGGGGATTTCCAGCTCTCGGCCACAGAACTCTGTGCCGCCATGTGGATAATGTAATCCGGCTGAACTTCCTCAAGGAACGCTTTTATTTTCGGAATATCCAGAAGATCCATCTGATGGAAGTGGTGGTTCTTAAGAAGGTCCGGAGGGGTAGGGACAAAATCCCATGCAGGTAGTGAACGGCTGATCCCGTGGATCTCAAAATTCTGCTGGTTTTTTGTAAGGAAATCGACAAGGTGGCCTCCGACAAAACCGCTGATGCCGGTTATAAGGAGTTTTTTCATGACGGGTCCAAACACTGCAGAACGTGATACCAATTATATTTGACAGTCAATTCAGGAAATCCCCTTTTCAGCTTGATAACTATTCTTTTTTTTTAACATGAACTTTCGCATAAGCCGATGAAACACAAACTGATAAACGGTAAGCCTTCCCTATGGATTTATTGAATATAAAGTCCATGTCCATAACAACATCACAAATGCCTGCAGGACCGATAATGAATCCCCCCGCCAACGATCTCCCAGTAAACGTTTCCGCGATCCTTCCCGCACTCAACGAAGAGCGTACCATCGGCGAATGCATAAAAAAGATCCAGGCTGTGTTCAGCAATAACAACATCCGTGGCGAGATCATCATCGCTGACTCATCAACTGACAAAACCCCGGAGATCGCACGGTCGCTCGGTGCACGGGTAATCACCCCGGAAAAGCCCGGTTACGGTAATGCATATCTCACCGGTATCCAGCAGGCACAGGGACGTTATATCATATTCGGCGATGCCGACAACACCTATGATTTCAGTGAGATCCCCAAACTCCTCGCCCCGCTGAATGCCGGTGCCGACTTCGTCATCGGATCCCGGTTCAAGGGGACCATCCATCCCGGATCGATGGCCCCTCTTCACCGGTACGTTGGCAACCCGGTCCTGACCTGGATGATCAATATCATTTTCGGCACACATTTCTCCGATACGCACAGCGGCTTCAGGGCAATCACCCGCGAGGCATTCAACCGGCTCAACCTGAAGACCGGCGGCATGGAGTTCGCCTCCGAAATGCTGGTGATGGCCTCGAAGGAACAGCTGAAGATAGAGGAAGTGCCAATCGATTATTATCCCCGGATCACACCATCAAAACTGCACAGTTTTGCCGATGGCTGGCGGCACGTCCGGTTCGTTCTCCTGATGAAACCCCTCCCGTTCATCGCGATCCCAGGCCTGATCTTCTCCGTGCTTGGTCTCTTCCTTATGGCCTTTTTTTATTTCCAGGGAGAGGTTGAATCGTCACACCTTCATGCGTTCATCCTGGGTGCGATTATGCTGATGGGTGGTATTCAGGTGATCTTCTCCGGGTTCCTGATGAAGACGTACTCGGTGATCCACGGATACGAAAAGAAAGCAGGCATCATTGAACTGCTGATGAACTACCATAATCTGGAAAAATTTATCCTGGCGGGAGTCTTGCTGGTCATGGCCGGGATCGTGTTTGGCCTTAGTATTTTTTTCAGCTGGATCTCGGTCAATTTCGGTTTCCTCTCAAAGATTTCAACAGCAATTATAGCTCTGGTATTGATTATCTCTGGTATCCAGATCTTCCTCTTTGCCGTCTTCCAGAGCATGATGCTCCTGAATGAAAACGGGAATTCTCCGGGCCAGCCATGAAGATCGCCTTTGTGTATGATGTCATCTACCCCTACGTAAAAGGAGGCGTGGAGAAGCGGGTATGGGAGCTTGCAACACGGCTGACTGCCCGCGGCCACGAGGTCCACATCTTCGGCATGAAATTCTGGGATGGGGATGATGTCCGTGTTCAGGGTGGCGTGATCCTCCACGGGGTATGCCCTTCAAAAAAACTCTATGTGCATGGGAGGAGGTCTGTCTGGGAAGCACTGTATTTCGGGATGCATCTCATCTGCCCTCTTGCAAAAGAACGGTTCGATATCATTGACTGCCAGCAGTTCCCCTATATTCCCTGCATCCCCGTGAGACTCATCTCCCTCGTCCGCAGGATCCCGTTGGTGATCACGTGGCATGAAGTGTGGGGGGATTACTGGACGGAGTACCTGGGGTACAAAGGGGCGCTTGGAAAAGCAACCGAACGGATCATCGCCTCCGTTGGGTCCCCGGTTATTGCTGTATCCTCAACAACCGCCAACCGGTTCAGGACTCACTTTGGCCGGCAGCCGGACCATATCATTCCCAATGGGATTGATATACAGCATCTGGAATCGGTATCCTCCTCACTAGTAAAAACTGATATTATTTTTACCGGACGGCTGATCAAAGAAAAAAATGCCGGCCTGCTGATCGACGCGTTCTCAATCATGATCTCCGGAGACCCTGACCTGAGGCTGACAATCATCGGGGACGGTCCCGAACGGGATACGATCCGTTCACAGGTACGTGGCCTCTCACTTGAGAGAAACGTGACAATCACCGGGTTCCTGGAAAATCACGACGATGTCATCGCCCTTATGAAATCATCAAAAGTGTTTGTCCTCCCCTCCACCCGGGAGGGTTTTGGGATCGCGGCACTCGAGGCGCTCGGGTGCGGCCTCCCTGTTGTCACGATCGATCATCCGGCAAATGCGGTCTGCGATCTGATCACAGAAGAGACCGGGGTTATCTGTTCCCCCGCTCCGGAAGATCTTGCCATGGGCATCAGGAAGGCTCTCCATCGCCATGAACAGATGCATGATACTTGCCGGGCGGCAGCAGAGGCCTATGACTGGGACCGGATTGTCGATCAGGCTGAACAGTATTACCAGTCCCTGATCGATCACCGGACCCCATAATCAGCTGGAACCGGCAACGGTATTGCCGTTCAGCACATCCGCCTCGGTTACAGTGACATATCGAGTCGTGCCGACAATATGGTACGGCCCGGTCGCCCTGACTTCGGAAGCGCTCCCTTCCGTGGCATAGGGGACGATGAATTCGCTGCCGCTGCTTTCCTGGCGGTACACAAAAGCACGGCCGGTATTCGTTACAAGGGGGAGCTCGATGACCCCTTCACCGGGGATATGGGCACCGCTGACGTATTCAAAGACCTTCACGAGCCTGATGTCCGGAAGGGGGCTTCCCGTTGCGCTCCCGAATAATTTGACGGAAAGGTTGGTGGGCGATTCGTGGACGAGCCGGTAATGAGTCAGCGCCGGCACCTTCCTTATTGGCTGGTAGGGCACGCCGGAATAGATATCCGCATACGTTGCTCCGGGTGTCAGGACGGATCCTTCGGGTGATGTGGTCATCTGGTCCAGCGATACGTTAACTGTCTGCGTGCCGGTGATCACCCGCGCCAGCCCGCCAACCTCCGCAGTTGTGCCGGAATCCGGGACTTTTCGCACGGTGTACCGGGTATATTGTGCCGTATCAGGAAGCACCATGGAACCGTCAAACACCTGGAGCCTGACGATCATTGACTGGAAATATCCATCGCCAAGCAGGTGGGTCCTGGTCAATCCCGATGGACTTGTCGCGTCCTGGATGAAGAACCAGTAGATATAGGGAGAGATCTCTTCAGTGTAACTCACCCAGGGAATCAGCGCCGGGAATGTATCCGTTGCTGTGCCAAGGTCGGTGATTACATAACGGCCTTTGAAATTTGTAAGGATTTTATCTGCGGAGTCCTCGCTTCCTGAGAGGAAGAATGCCGCTGCACCGTCATTCCCCCCAAGATTGTTCTGGAACGGGTTGGTGATGGGAATACGGTGTGAAAAGAAGGTAATTTTGTGACCATTTTCCCATGGTGCCATGATCCCGTACGATCCATTGGGATAGGTGAATGTCTGCCGGTCGTACTTCTGGAAGTAATCGACCATCGGGGATGGCGTGGATGTCTTCAGCCATTCCATCGTCTCGATCCAGTCCCCGGGTATCTGGTTACCGGGAGTACCGGTTACATAGGCAACATTCTGCCCGGTCGATGTTACAACTACCAATATTGTGATGATGATGACCGCGACAAGGGTAACGCTTTTGAGTATTACCTGAGGTTGCATCACGGCTCCGGATACGTGAGCAGGTTTTTTTGTTTTTCGATCTTTCCTACCGGCATTCTCCGATACTTCACCCGCTCTGTGGTGGCCGGAAATCCGGGAGATCCACGATGAGAACGTCGCCCCTGCAGGATCCCATGACCAGCGGACGGTCCCGGTTATACAGATTGCTGCCAGAAGTGCAACCGGGACGGTCAGGTATAACTGGAACCGCTGGTGCGGGAGAGTCATGAGAAATGTCACGACAAACCACGTGATGAGAAAAATATGCCCGTTTCGCCGTTCTCTCACACCATGCCAGATGAGGAGGATCAGGCCTCCTGCCATGAGGAGAAGGGCAAGATTGAAGGTTTCAAATGCCGCGGAAAATGTCCATGGGAGTGTTTCCCGTATAGCAGATGTATATGCTGAAGATCCCAGAACAAGGGATGCTACCTGGTCCTTGATGGTCTGGAATGCCGGGAGGACCTGGACCAGGACAGCCCCTCCGATGACAATCCCCGCGAGGGACAGGAAATAATGCATACGGTTTTTGTCGAAGATCCTCGTGAGACTGTAGAACAACACCGACTCTGCAATGAGCCCCAGCATCACGAACACGTGTCCCTGGGAATAGACAATAAGGGAGAGGCCTTCCTGGTGGAACCCGAAGAGTGTTTCAAGAATCACGATAGTTGTGAAGGACAGGATGTTTACGAGAAGGAGGCCGTCTGACCGTTGCCCTGAGGTATAGTCGACGATATACTGGATGAACGTATAGATGCCGACAACGAGCAGGGCAATAAGGACCGTGGGTGACGTGATGTATCCAAGGAAGTACAGAACTCCCGCGAGAACTGAGAGAAGAACCGGGGTAACCAGGGTCTTTACATCCTTCAGGTCGATCGGGTTCTCCCTGATGAATATCAGGGCATAGATGTATGCGAGGAAGAAGAGCGTGGTGAAAAATGTCTCAGCAATATGATGGTCTACCCACCCATAGGAAGACTGGCAAAAATATCCATACGAGAGAACTGATATGAGACCTGCAGCAACAAGCCCGGCCTTCCAGTCCCAGATCAGTTTTCCCAGTTTGTAGGTGACCGGGACCATGATCGCGGCCATGATGGGTGAGACCCAGCCCGCAATGTTCACGATATCTGCCCGGGACGATGCACCGAGGGCCAGGCAGAGTACCGATGCGAGGAACGGGTACAACGGCCCCCAGTCGATGGTTTTTCCCACGGGATATGCCGTCATGGGATCGAACCAGTTATAGACAGGGAAGTCTGCCACCATCACTTCGACCTGTCTCAGAGTGTACCAGACATCTGCCCCGTTGCTGGAGAAGAATCCCTGGTTCTGGATAAATAATGCCGGGATCATCCGCAGTGCGAGTGCGATGATCATGAACAGTGCGAGCAGGGAAATGATCAGGATCAACCGGTTTTTCTTATTCGCGATAAAATCCATGGTCCCTGCCTTTTTTCCGATGTGCAAAGATATTCTGAGGAATAGTAAAGAAGGTTACGAAATCTCCACGGGCAGAGGTTGTTACCGGATATAGATAATCCCCTTCACCTCATTGGCACTCATGCCCGGTGTAAGTCCGCTCCCGTACATGATCTCGATCGCTTTTTTGTCGACATACGTCAGGTTGGTATTCGTATTGTCCCCGCTGTAGAAGACACTGTCAGGGTACGTATCCGAGTCACCGACAACCCCCAGTTCGTAAAAGAGGCTGCGGATGAGTGTGTGGTTCCGTACATCTCCCTTCAGGTTTGCGTTGATATAGACCGAACCCCTGGAGATCTTTGCGGCCGTAACACCATCGATAGAAAATTCCCGGGAGGTCCTCCCATCGGAGGCATTGATCGCAATTCCCTCCATCCCGTTCTCCGGAATGAACTTGATTGTGATATCCCCGGTCCCGCCCTGCTTGATCATCTCAGATATCTGGTTGGTCTTCGATATGCTGTTGAACTCCCGCGCCGCGTTCTCCAGCAACCTGGTGTCGGCATTATTGTTGGCGGTCAGTGAGATAACGATGCGGCCGTTGTTGTCTGTTGCATTCCACCGCTCGAGATTCGCATTGCCGGCTCCGAATGCAAGGTCCAGGAAGTGCAGCTTGATATCATCCGATGATATCGCAGGAGTGTTCTGCGGCGCAGGTGTTTCCAGAACGGTTGGCGTCGGTGTCACAGGAGTCCGGGTAGCCACGGCCCCCTCTCCTGCGGATGGCCCAAGGGAGGGAAAACCCGGGAAGAATGACGGTGATGAAGATTGATCCGGGGAGCTGGTGGAAGTACCCGCCGACCACCCGGTGAAGATCCAGGCAAGACCGATGGCAATGATAAGGATTCCGGAGAGTAAGAATGCCCAGCCCGCTTTCATATATCTACGTTCATCCCCACGGATTTTAAGCCTGTTTATCCCAACCCGGGATATAATCGGTGTCTCATACCGGCATGCCCGTGTAGATGTTGTGCTTTGTTGAGACGATCTTCACCCGGACCTGTCCACTTTCCTTCTCGCAGTTGTATACCGATACCACGCGGTTGCGTGCAACTCCCAGCATCTCGCCGTGGATCCAGCCCGGCGCACGGATCTCTACCGTCACCTTCTCCTCTTTGGAGAACGCGAGCGGGACGAACTGGCGCCTCACCGTGCCAAAGTCCCGTTGCGCATCGAGCCGGAGGACAAGGCCGGATTCTTTCTCCCACTCCTTTATGCTCCGGTTAAAGAACTGCCACCAGTTCTGGGCCTTCACCCCTTTTGGGGACCTCCCGTAGCGGTAGTGCTCGAACTTCTGGATGCCGAGCGGGGGGAAGCGCTTGCCCGCTCCGCATTCCTGTGCAAACCGGATCAGTTTTGGGATCTCGGCATCGTTGATCCCCGGGATATAGACCGGGGCAATGAGGAGGTCGATCCGGCTCTGTGCCACGGCACGTGCAGCGTCCATCACCTGGTCGATATCGAACCAGTCAACCCCGGCAAGTGTCCGGGCGATTGCCGGGTCGATCGCATGAAGAGAGAGGTTGATCCGGTCGAGGCCGGCAGATTCGAGAGCTGCGATCTTCGCCGCGTCAAGCAGGGTGCCGTTCGTCTGGAGCGATATGGTCTTCACGCAATCGACCTGACGGAGTGCTGCCACCAGCTCCGGGAGCCGGTGGTACATGAGCGGCTCGCCCGGGGAATCGATATGGCACTCAACCCCCTCCCCCTTGAACCGTGCGATCTCCTCAACGGCACCGAGCAGGTACTCCATATCCACTTCGTAGCTGGTTGCCCGGGTCAATGATTCCGGCCCGGCATCCACGGAACAGAACGGGCAGTTTAAGTTGCAGCCGCAGCTCGGCCGGACCTGCAGGATGTTTGTACCCCGGTCAATAATGCCAAAATAGAGGGAACCGAGAAGGGGTATCTCCGATTCTTCCGTGATCCTGACGTGGGCCATGAAGGGGGGCGTCCACCGCCCGGTCAGGGACTTCCCTGCCGGAGCCGGTACCCGATCCACTCCCCCTTGTCGGGGACTGGTGCCGGGTTCTCGATATGCGCAAAGACAAACTCAAATGCGTCGTGGTCCACGACGCTCCTGCCGCTCTTCTCGCAGTACCGCACAAACGCATCGTACATCTGTTCGAACGGGACGCGGGCGTCCGGGTCTGCGACCAGTACGTCCTCGTGGAACTTCCAGATGCCTTCGAACTCGATATCTTCATCCACGAGCGGTTTTGCAAGGATCTGGTCCACGGCCTCTACCGCATCCTGCTGGCGGGACATTTTCTGGAGGTCGCGGTAATAGTCGGCAACAAGCGTGAGCCCCTGGCGGAGGTCGTTTAAGTCCTGCTCAAGGCCTTTTATCTTCTGCTCGGTACCGTTGATCTTGTCGGTTGGATCCATTGCTTGTGATTCATTCTTTCTTTTCAGGCATTATAATGCCTGCGATTACCGGAAAAGGACCTGTATGATGGTGTTCTCCGTTTTAGTCCCGGCGGGAGAGCACCTGACCTGCATACACGCACTGACCGTACGAGACGCAGCCATCGCCGAGCGGGTACTCCCGGTTCGTTATGCAGGTGAGTCCCTGCGATGCGATCCCGCTCTCGATTGTCGTCCGGATTGCATGGTTGTACGCGACCCCTCCGCTGAGCGCGACCGTTTTCATACCGTCCCTGACGGCTGCACGGACGGCCATCCGTGCAATCCCCCGGGCAAGGTTGTACTGGAACGAGGCGGCGATATTCCGGATTGCCTGACGGTCCCCGGGTGCAGCGAGAACCTTCTCAAGTGCCGTTGCCATGAGTGCCCGGCTGGACATGACCTCGCACCCGTCCTGCGTGGAATACGTGAGTTCCCACGTCTCCGCATTCCCTCCGGCAGCTTCCGACTCCAGTTTCATCGCAGGCTCGCCATCGTACGTCCGCTCCCGGCAGCAGCCGAGCAGGGCCGAGGCAGCATCAAGCACACGGCCGGTGCTCGTGGTCTGTGTTACGTTGAACCCCGAAGCGACCTGCTTTTCGAGAACACCCAGCTCCACGTCCGACCAGCCGCGGGAGGCAAGGAGCGAGCGGACCCGTTCATCCGGCAGGATGCCGTAGAGCATCCGCTCCGGGAACTTTGTTGCAAGGTCCCCGCCAGGCATCGCCACCGGCTCAAGGTGGGCAACCCGCTTCAGGTCCGGCGCCTGCCCGGAGAAGATCTCGCTACCCCAGACCGTCCCGTCGTCCCCGTATCCCACGCCATCGATCGCGATGCCGATACAGGGCTCCGTGGTTGTTGCGGCGATGTGCGCCCGGTGGTGCTGGACGGGAATCAGTTCAAGATCGTGCTCCGACGCGATCTCCCGGGCGAACCGGGTGGAGAGGAACTGCGGGTGGAGGTCGTGAGCGACTACATCGAACTTCGCACCGAGGATCCGCTGGAGGTTTCGCACGGTCTCCTCCAAATATTCCAGCGTTGCGGGATTCCTGACGTTCCCTACGTGGGGTGAGGTGACGGCAAAACCGTTCCGGTAGATGGTTGCGTTCGCGTTCAGTTCGGGGCCGACACCAAGGATGCATTGCTTGCCGAGACCGATCGCTGTCCGCTTCGGTGCTATCCCGCGGGAGAGCCGGATGATGTACCCGTCCCGGAATACCGAGTCATCGCACCGGTTCACGATCTTCCGGTTGTGGGTGAGGAAGAAATCGGCATCGCGGGAGAGTTTTGCCATCGCGACATCAATCTCCGTTATCATCGGGTAGCCGGGCATGTTGGCGCTCGTCATGATCAGGAGCGGGTGTAACAGGTGCGAGAAGAGGAGGTGGTGGAAGCCGGTGTACGGGAGCATGCAGCCTATGGTATGCAGGTTGCTTATCGTGGAATGGGCAGTCGGGTCGCGTTTGGCGAGCACGGCAATCGGGTGGACGGGGCTCTGGAGGATCGTACGGTCTTCCGGTGAAACAACGGCCAGCTGGTCGAGGTGGTCCGGCCGGACCATGATCGCAAAGGGCTGCTCGATCCGGCCGAGCCGGTGTTTGAGCTTGTCAGCTGATTCCTCAACACACGCGAGGTGGAACCCGCCGATCCCCCGCATCGCGAGGATGAACCCGGCGTCGAGCAAACGGGCCGCTTCCTCAACGGGATCATGGCAGTCAACCGGATGGCCGAGCTTGTCGAAAAGAGATAGTTCCGGCCCGCACCTTGCGCATGCGATGGTCTGCGCATGGTGGCGTCGGGAGTGCGGGTCGCCATATTCCCCGGCGCATGCCGGACACATCGGGAACTCCGCCATGGATGTTCGTTCGCGGTCGTACGGTATCTCGCGGATGATACTGTACCGTGGGCCGCAATTGACACAGGATGTAGCCCAGTAGTTCTCGTACCTGCCATCGTGCGTGAAGATGTCGGTAATGCACTCATCGCAGATCGCGATGTCGGGCGGGATCATGCCCGAGAATGAACCGGTGCCGCTCGCGAGGATAGTAAACCCGTCCGGGATCTCTGCCTCGGTCTCCGTATTCTCCACTGAATCGATACGGGCAAGGGGAGGCCCGCGGGAGACTGCGGCAAGGAACTCATTAAAACGCGCGCCCTTTGCAAAAATCTCTACTTCGCTGCCGAGATTCTTCACCGTGCCGGCGATGCCCATCTCTATTGCTTTTGCATACACGAAAGGGCGGAACCCGACACCCTGGACAATTCCCCGGACCGTAATTCTGCCTTTCTGCATAATGCTGTCGCAAAATTTTATTGATGCGCACAGCGATATAATGATAGGGTTTTCACCGTGCCGGGCCATATTCGCATTGTAAACGATCCTGTAGAGCTGGTCCCTCTCCTGATGACATTCAACGACCCATCATTCAAGAAAGTCTACGAACTCCTGAACAAGTCGTGGCTCACCGAGAGAGAGATACGGGGGCATATCGATGACGATTCCGTGCCGCTCTGTCTCCAGATCCTCAAGAAAGGCAACCTTGTCGAGGAGCAGTGGCGGATGCCAAAACCGGGGGCGAAGCCCGAGAAGGAGTTCCGGGCCACCTACAACAAGTTCCGGGCAAACTTCCAGTGCAACCTCTCCGACCTCTCCGACATCCTCTACATCTCGCTCTCGAATGATGAGAACCTCCGCGAAGTGGTAGAGCAGATCGAAGGGGAACTCACCAGGGGCAACAGTTCTATCAACGACCTTTCCCGGAAATTCAATGTCAGCCCGGTCTTCATCAAGGGCCTCGCGAAACGGATCACCCACATGGATGTGAAGGGACAGGGACTGGTGCTGCTTGACACAGGGCGCTAAGGACCCCCTCTATTCTATCCTGCGGAGCAAGCGCGAGGTCTCGCGGCTCCAGATCCTCGTCGAGATTGCCGAGCACCAGCCGGCAGTGCGCCAGCAGGAGATTGCCGAGAAACTCGGCGTCACCCCGCAGGCGATCTCCGAGTACATCCGCGAACTCGTTGACGAGGGCATGGTCTCGGCGAGCGGGCGCGGCAATTACGAGGTGACGAAATCCGGCATCGAATGGGTGCTTGCCAATGCCGAGTCGCTCGAGTCGTACGCCCGGCACATACGGCGCGATATCATCCAGCAGGTCTCGGTCTGGACGGCGATTGCAGCCGAGAACCTGAAGACCGGTGACGAGGTCGGGGTGTACATGAAGGACGGCTTCCTCTACGCAGCAAAGAAAGCGTCGGCAGCAACCGGTACCGCGGTCGCGGATGCAAGGAAGGACGAGGACGTCGGGATCGCGAAACTGAACGGGATCATCGAGCACCACGAGGGCGTGGTCCATGTCTGCAAGGTCCCGCGCATCCAGCACGGCGGCTCGCGCAAGGTGCGCCGGGACAAGCTGCTGGAAGTGACGCGAAAGGCCGGTATTGTCGGGGCTGTCGGGCTTGAGGCCTACATTGCGCTGAAGTCCGCGGGCCGGAAGCCCGACATGTTCTTTGGCGCCCGGGAAGGTGTGATCGAGGCCGCGTTCCACGGGATTGACTGTGCGATTGTGGTTGTGGACGAGGAGTTCACGGATTTCTTAAAACGCCTGGAGAGCGTGGAGCTCGCGTACGTGATCCACGACCTGATTGCCCCATGAAGATCATTGTCCAGCCCCAGAAAGGGGGCAGTTACAAACTTCTTTTTTACGATGGCAGGAACGTGCGCGGTGCCGGTTATGTCGAGCTCCAGGACACGCCCCGCGGCCCCCGGCCAACCAAGTACCGGGTGAAGTGGGGACAGAAAAAGGAGTACCGGCACACCCCCTCCAAGGATCTGGTAGCGAACCTCCGCGAGTCTGATGTGCGGCTGACGAAGCGGGACCACCCGTTCGAGACATTCCTGTCAGATTTCCAGGTGACCTCCGGCACCGTCAACGCCTGCCGTATGTGCCTGCTCGACGAGAAGTTCACGCCCCTCGATGCAAACAACACGGTCCAGTTCGGCAAGAACGAGCACATATGCCTTGACTGTGGGCGGCGTGAGCTGCGCAGGGAGGTCTCGCATATCGGGCGGCTCGGGAGAGACGGGATCGCCCATCTTGAGCAGCTGCTCGTCCAGTTCCGGAACCTCGACCGGGTGCTCGCCACCCTCAACCCCGACAAGATAACCGTGGGGGCCGCCCTGTTCGACAAGCTCGAGGCGCACCCGGTGATGACAACGGCCCCGCTTGATGAGCTCCCGCTCCCCCGGCAGTTCATCGATGCGAGCGGCGTGAAACAACTGATGCCCGCCCAGCAGCTCGCCGTGGAGGCAGGGCTGCTCTTCGGTAAGGACCTGCTGGTCGTTGCGGCAACCGCAAGCGGCAAGACCTTTATTGGAGAGATGGCGGGGATCAAGAACTATCTCGAAGGCCGGGGACGGACGCTCTTTCTTGTCCCGCTCGTGGCGCTTGCGAACCAGAAGTACGAACGGTTCACGGAACGGTATGCGAAATTTGCAAAGACCGGGCTCCTGACCGGTGTGAGCCGGCTGAACCTGCCCGAGACCCGGAAGGTCGGGGACCGGAACCCCCAGGCCCCGATCATCGTCGGCACGTACGAAGGTGTGGACAACATGATCCGGCGCGGCCAGAGGATGCAGAATATTGCCACGGTTGTGATCGACGAGGTCCAGATGCTTGAGGACAAGGAGCGGGGCCACCGTCTCGACGGCATGATCGCGAGGCTGAAGTACCTCGCCCCGCAGGCGCAGTTCCTCTACCTCTCGGCCACAATCGGGTCGCCGAAGGTGCTGGCAAAGAAACTCAACTGCACGCTAGTCGTGTACTCCGAACGCCCGGTCGGGCTCGAACGCTACCTCCTCTTTGTGGAGCGAAAACAGAAGATCCCGACCATCAAGCAGATGACGACCGACGAGTACAAGCGGACGTCCTCGAAGGGATTCCGCGGCCAGACGATCATCTTTACCAATGCCCGGGCCCGATGCCATACGATCGCCGATGCCCTTGGCATCCGTGCCGCCGCCTACCATGCAGGGCTCAGCTCGGTGGAGCGACGGGACGTCGAGAGCCGGTTCCTGAATGGCAAACTGATGGCAGTCGTTACCACGGCAGCACTCGGGGCCGGGGTCGACTTCCCGGCCTCGCAGGTGATCTTCGATGCCCTAGCGATGGGCAGGGACTGGCTCTCGGTCCAGGAGTTCAACCAGATGGCGGGTCGGGCCGGCCGGCCGGACTTCCATGACCTCGGTCGCGTCGTGATCCTTGCAGAACCCGGCGGCAGTTACTCGCGGGAGAATCCTTTCACGGAAGAAGAAGTGGCAATACGGCTCCTCAAGGGCGAGATGGAGGAAGTGGCACCCGAACACGACTTCGAGCAGAGCTCGGAGGAGTACGTGGCAAACGCCATTGCCTGCGGAGGGGTGGAAGCGGACCTCAACCGCATCAATACGATGATGGTCGGAAGCATGGAACCGGTACTGCCGGATCTTATCGCCAACAAACTCGTAGAAAAACACGGAGCGAGGCTCGTCATGACCCCGCTTGCCCGCGTCATGGCGGAACACTTCATCGGCATGGAGCGGCTGCTGGAGATCATCCGGCTGACAAAGACGATGAAGGACCCCGTGGAGATCATTGCAGAGCTGGAGAGCGAGGACGTACACACGGAGAAGAAACCGGACCCGGGAAAACAGAAGGAGAAGGCACGGTCCGGACGTAAACGCCGGTAGAGCGGATAATTGTAAAAATACGCCAGAAGTCGCATTAAATAGGGAATCCGGCTGTTTTAATCGCGATTTTTTTGATCCAATATTTTATATTTGGCGCCAGTCAATGCATGACTATGGGCACTCCAGAGGAGCAGGAACTCCAGATAAAGAAGGACATCAGGTACCTTACCCGCACCCTGACTCCGGACAACCTCAAAGGGGATGTGATGTTTGCCAAGGAACGGGGTATCCGGTCCTGTACCCCATCGTTCGAAACGCATCCCGTCAACGGCACCGCAGTCCGCGAGCGGCTGAAACGGGTGAAGCCACCGGAAGAGGAATAATCCCCCTCTGATTTTATCGTACCCCCCGGTTTTTCACGGGGTTTATGGGGAATATACCTGATGTGATCGTGCGCCAACCGGAATACCAGTATTACTGATTGGTTCAGAAAAAAGAGAATACGGATCTTATTTTGCCATTGACCGGCACACCCATAAATCATAGATTGGGTCGGCCGGGTTCTCGGTTACTTCCACATCCCGGCCAAGTGCCTCTCCCCAGTTTCTGATAAGCCGGGCTTCCTGCTCTGTCCCGACGGTAATGAGTGTCTCGCGGGATACTGCGAAGAGCTCGCTTACGATCTGCTCCCACATGTCCTGCGAGAAACTGTTGATCTCGCCCAGCATGATCCCGATGCCCTTCGGGACGGGCTCAATATAGGCGGATGTCTTTGTTGCATCGAGCCACATGGTCTCTTCCGGCAGCAGCCGGCCGGTCGAGAGGCCGAGGGAGAGGAGCGCCTCGTCATTATCGTACGACAGGGGGGCGAACCCGAGGTCCCGGAGGACGAGCGAACCGACACCGGACCCGCAGCAGGCATCGATGCAGGTCTCACCAGTCCCGGGTTTCCAGAACCCCCTGATGAGTGCCGTGAGGATGCCCCTCCGCGCAGGGTTGAGGTCCTCGATGGAAGGCGGGACTTCCGCTTTCAGTGCAAGACTGTAATATTCCCGGACCGCCGCTGCCCAAGCGCCCCGGTCTTCCTGGTAGATCTCGCCATTGAGGTTCTCGAACTTCTCGATGAGAAGAGCCGTCGGGTTCCGGTAGAGAAACGACCCGGTGACCCAACAGTCGCCGTTCTTAAAGGCAAGGGCAATCGGGTCTTCTTTCTCGTCCAGCAGGAGCCGCCCTTCGTCTCCCCCCGCAAGAGTCAGGGTGTCGTTATACCGGGGATCCGGGAGAACCGAGAACTGGGGCTCGACAAATACAAGGTCGTCAACGCCAAGGATCTCTGCGGCCTTCATCGGATCAGTTCCCCCGCTCGATCCGCAGGCCGTGAGGTGCCTCGATCGTCCCGTCCACCTTTGCTTCCTCGTGGAGTACGATTGATTTCGCCTTCACGTCCCCGAGGATGTGGGCACCTTTCCGCACGTAAACGGTCGAGCCGCTCTCCACGTTCCCGTGGACCGTAACGCCGTCGACCACCGTGATCCGGTTCTTTGCCCGGAGGCTCCCGAAGATCACCGAGTTCTGCTGGACATCGATAGAACCGGCCCGGATGTTGCCGTGCAGCCGGCAGCCCTTCCCGATCTTCATCGTTGAGGGGACCGCAAAGAGCTTCATGTTCAGTTTCGATCGTGCGGGGATCATAAGCGGGATCTCCATCTTCTCCTCGTCCTCAGAGAAGAGGTCGTCAAGGATCCGGTCGAGTTCCTTCTCGTTCTCGATGTGGAGGAGGGTCATCAGGTAGATGAGGATGAACATGAAGACCGGCATCGGGTTCCGGATCTCGATGTTGCCCTTTGCTTCAAAACCGTCTTTGATCTCGACTTTCTCGCCGATATCGAGCGCCCCTGCTACCGAGAGTTTCCCGTTGATCGTCACGCCCTCCCCGATATAGGCGTCCTGTTTTGCGATGACATCGCCGCCGATCACGGACCAGTTCCCGATCCGGGTGTCGCCGTTTGCCCAGACATACTCGCGGATCTTCGAGGACTCGCCCACGAAAACATCGTTACCCCGGAGCCCGTAATCGATCTGGCAGAACTCGCCGATCACGATGTTCCGGTCGGTCTTGATGCTGTGTTCCTGGAGTTCGGTCCCATCAGGGAGCAGGCAATGGTTGTGCCAGTCTTTCACGGTTCGTTCTTTCATGCATCACCAGAAGGTGCCGTTCAGGCCCCGAACTTGTGGGATTTGTTGATCAGGTCGAGGGCGATCGGCAGGAGGTCAACTCCCCGGATACGGTTGAGCCCGCCTTTTGCACACGCGAATTCATCGTAGCGGACCACGTCGTCCACCCGCACACCATCGCCCCGGATCAGGACCGGGACCGGGTCAGCGGAATGGTCCTTGATGCAGGCGGGTGTGGAGTGGTCGCCGGTGATGATAATGATCGTATCTTTCAGGTCAAGCAGCGGTTCAAGGAGCGGATCGATCTTCTCGATGAAGGCCTTCTTCTGTTCTGCCAAGCCGTCATGGCCGGACTCGTCTGCGCCCTTGATGTTCATCAGGACGAAGTCTTTGGTTTTTAACTCGTTTATGGCCGCCGAAACCTTGCCGGTGATATTGCTGTTCTGCGAGCCGGTAATGCCCGGTACCTCGACATGCGGGAGGCCGACCGCGTTGCCAATCCCGGTGATGAGGCTTGCCGCCGAGATGACCGATCCCGACATGCCGTACTTCTTCTGGAACGGCTCGAAGTCCCCCATCTCCCCGGCGCCCCGCATCAGGACGACATTGGCCGGCGCGAGCCCCTGTTTTACCCGTTCCTTATTGGTGACATGGTCGAAGAGGATCTTCGTGGACTGCTTCACAAACTCGTTGCAGACCGCTGCGGTCTTGTCTTCCTTTGCCCCCTGCCGGAGAGCCTTTACCGTAAGGGGCATAACGCCCTCCTTCTTCGGGTCGTTCGAGGAGACGCAGTGACTCATCCCCTCACCTTTGAGCGCAAGCGCAGCGCGGTGGCCGGCGCCCGAGCGGAAAATAAACTCAACCCCGAACTCCGAGAGGTCGACCCCGTCCTGGATTGCCGTGCTGAGCGCTGCCGTATCATGGATCCGTCCTGCCCGCCGGTCGGTGACCAGTCCCTGCGGTGAGATCGTTGCATAGTTGCAGCGGAACCCGATCATCCCCGCTTTCATGTCGATGCCGGTGCCGACGCATTCGAGCGGGCCGCGACCGGTATAATACGTGTACGGGTCGTAGCCAAGCAGGGCAAGGTGGGCCGTATCGGATCCCGGGCGGACACCGGGCGCAATGGTGTCCATGATCCCGCAGATCCCTTCGGTGGCGAGCTTGTCCAGGACAGGTTTCCTTGCCGCGGAGAGCGGCGTTCCGCCCCGGAGCGCCTCGCAGGGACGGTCGGAGATACCGTCAAGAACGATGAAGAGGATTTTACGTGCGGTCATTCGTATGGAATGGTTGGGCGGGAGGGGTAATTAGGCTTCGCGGTGCTGAGTCTTTCCGCAAGGAAAGACGAAGCATGAGAAGAACGCATCAGCGTTCTTCGACTTGCTAAATCCTCCCATCAGGGAAGGTGAAGCAGGAGAATGTCGAAAGTCATCAGACTTGAGACATGAGAAGACCGACAGGTCTTCGACCGGACGCGTCAGCGTTCTTCGACTTGCCAAATCTTCCCATCAGGGAAGGTGAAACAGGAGAATGTTGCAAGTCTTCAGACTTGGGACAGAAGAAGACCGACAGGTCTTCGACCGGACGCATCCGCGTTCTTCGACTTTTGCAAACAGAGTCATGTGGATTGTTCCGGAAAAAATTTCAATCACCCCCGTGACCCCTGATTGAAATTTTTCGGGCAGGGTCCGGTTGATCCGTTACCGCGTGCACGACGGAGAAAACAAAACATTGTCAGATAAACATCCAACAGTTGGATAATTATCCAACAGTTGGCAGGTTATCTTACACCTTGTGATCGCGTTTGAAAAAGATGAACGTGAAAGTCCGCAGGACATTCATGTGAGACTGCTGAAAATGCGAAGCATTTTCATGCTTATTTTACCTGCCCATGAGCCCCGGTCACATAGTTTTCTATCCCTCATCCGGTACAATTGCCGAGAGCACCAGTGAGATGATGGAGAGCACGAGGCCTGCTACCATCGTGATATGAAACCCGGACAGGAATGTTACGGAATCGAGATCCGTGAAGGAAACAATCCCGCTGGCATTCGCGGTGGCGAAGGTAAAGAGCATCGCATAGATCGCAGTCCCGAGCACGCCCCCGAAATAGATGGCGGTCACCATCAGCGAGGATCCAGTGCCCTCTTCACCTTTGGGAGCGTTCTCGATGATCCTGCTTGAGGCCGGCCCGGCAGCGATCCCGAATGCCACTCCCATCAGGATAAGCCCGGTAAGCAGGGGCACAATACCGGACCCGGGAGAGAGAAACACAAAGACGGCACTGTAAAGGACGACAAATCCGCAGGAGGCAACGGCAAACGCCCGGCGGCCGCACCGGTCCGACCACTTCCCGAACGGGATGCTGATAATGGCGATCGCCGCTGGCGGGATCAGGAGGTACAGGCCGCTTGTCGTCAGGTCGAAGTGCATCTCCAGCGTGAGATAGAACGGCAGGAGGTACAGGACTCCCATGAAAATGACATTGACCAGCAGGTATGCCATGGTCACCGCAGTGAACTGCCACCTCGAGAAGATCCGTATGTTCACAAACGGCTCCGGGATGGTGAGTTCCCGGACAATAAACAGTCCCGAGCACAGCAGGCAGAGTGCTCCGCAGGTAAGAACCAGCGGGTCCGTTACGCCCCGGGCTGCAACCTCTTCGAGCACAAAAGTGCAGAACACCATAGCCAGAAAGAGCATGACGGCGCCCGGGTAATCGAACGAGGCCGTCCGGTCTTCCGGGTCATCACCCGGGATTACCCTTGTCGCAAAAAGGATCCCGATGATGCCGATCGGGATATTGACCAGGAAGATCCAGTGCCATGAGAGGTACTGGGTGAGGATACCGCCAATTGCCGGTCCTGCCGCAAACCCGATGGATGCGGTTGCGGCGATGACTCCCATTGCAGTCCCGAGCATCTCCTTCGGGAGGTACCGGATACAGAGCAACGGGGCAACGGCGGCGATCATCGCAGCCCCGGTTCCCTGCACGAGCCGTGCCGCGAGCAGGATGTCGAGCGTGGGGGCGATCCCGCAGGCAGCAGAACCGAGAGTGAAGATCACAAATCCCAGCAGGAACAGTCTCTTTGCAAGCCCCCGGTCTGCAAGTTTCCCGAAGACGAGCAGGAGCCCTGCCATCATCAGCAGGTAGGTGATGATCACCCACGCGATCGTCCCGGTGTCCGTATTGAAATACGTGGCCATGGTCGGGAGGGCCACGTTCACGATCGAACCGTCAATCCCGTCCATCACCACGCCGAGCGCTACTGCTCCAAGCAGGAGTTTCTGCCGGAATGGATCGGTGATGACGGAGGACATGGGGTACAGTATTGGATGTGAAATTCTTTAACATTCGCGAAGATCGGATTCTCGCAACGGCTGACGAGTCCTTATCGTCCCCGATGTCTCCGGTATCTCAGAAAAAAGAGAAAATTATGAGGTGTCGACCTTTGCTGCAACGGGTTCGACTTTAGACTTGGTGATCTCTACCCTGCGGGTCGGGTAGATGGTCTTGACTGCCTTGAAGAGATCGCGGGAGATCTCGCCCGAGACGATCCCGTTGAGGAGCGTGGTTAAGTCCCATGCGCCTGCCTGTGCGGCAACGCCCTGCATGATTGCGTTCCGGATCGCGTGCTCCTGGGAGATGTTGGCACGGGCGAACGTGTACGTGCAGATCGTCAGCCGGACCTTCTTGCCGTCCTTGGTTACGACCGGGACGATGGTGTCGATACGGGAGCTCCGGCGCTTGACGAGCGAGCGGAGGTAGTCGCGGGTCACTTCGTGGCCTACGAACTCGGTGTATGCCGCGTCACCGGTAACGGTTGCGATCTTAAAGCTCATCTTCATGTACTGCTTGGCGTAATCGTTCGTGATCTCGCCGAGCGTTGCGGTCATGATGCGGCCGACAACGCTCTCAGCATCGTTTGCAATGGTGTCACCGATGTACGCCTTGCCGAGGTTGTCGGGGACGTGCACCTTGAACCAGCTCTTGGCCTTCCAGCCTTCAACTCTTCTTCCTACCTGTTTCTTCTTTGCCATAATATCACCTGTTGGATTTCCTGTGCAGAGAACATGCGTCCTCCGCCACTGCCAGGTTCATCAGATAATCGTCCACTGATGCGATAACGGACCGGAGCTGCGTGCCGGTAATCGTTGTGACAACCCGGTCGCCGTCTGCCTGCGTCTCCATGCTGCGGAGGTTGTCGGGCGAGAGCGCTGCAGCAACGCATGCGGCATCCGCGTGATGAGTCGTGATGGTACCCTCGATCTGCATCATGCGGCAAGCGCCTCCTGCCAGCCTTTTGCAAAGCTCCCGATCTGGTCGCAGGGGATCGTTGCCCCTGCCCGGAGGGTGTGCCCCCCGCCGTTCCCGCCGCAGGCTGCTGCGAGTTCCCGGACCGTTGGCCCAAGATCCGCCGTGCATCCCGCGGGGTTCCGTGCGGAGATCCGGCACATGCTGCCGCTTTTCGCGTACACGAGCACCGGACCGCTCGCGGGGAGGTCCCGGCAGAGGATGTCGGCAACGTCGCTTGAGACGGTTGCGTCCTTCACTTCGTATACACCGGTAACCCCTTCGTGCGGGCGGGCGGATTTGACCGCCTCGATCACCCGGACACGGTGCTGCCGTGCAATCTCCCACGCACGATCGATGTCGTGCGAGGAGCGGAGGCAGAGCGTTGCGCCGATGTCGCCGTTGCCGGTTTTGCCGCAGGCATCGATCACCGCTGCGAGGGCATGGGCGTCCTCGATCACCTCGCGCTGGAGGTGGCAGGTGTCGCCGTACATGCCCTGCAGGCCGGCAAGGGTCGCCTGGGGTGCTGCTTCGAGCACTACCCTTGAAATCAGGACATCGAGCATAAGGGGCTTGTTGGGTGAAGACGGGTCTTTTGCCTGCTCCACGAAGTCCGTCACGATCTGCTCGTTGCCGCTGATGTTCGCAAGGTACGGGTGCGTTGTCGTGTACCACCGCTCGGTCATGTCCCGGCCCGGGAGCTTCAAGCCCCGGTCCGGCACGATGACACCGTTTGCCACGGCCTCGTTGAAGATCTCGAGGTTCTTCCCGACAATCTCCTGACCGTCCCCGATGATGCCGGGGATGACAAGGCCTGCAAGGTCGCGGTTGTCGCCCATTTTCAGGGCAACGAAATACGCGGTGCCTGCTGCGGAGAGCTCGCGGTCGCCGTCAATGCCGGCAAGGCGCGGGTTTACGTGGAACTCACCCGTAAAGAGCGGTATGTGGTGGTCTACCACCATCGTCGTCTTCGGGAGATCAGCCATGCCGGCACCGATATCGCAGAGGAGGTATGCACCCTCACCGGAAAGATCCGATGCGTTCACGTCCTGTCGCACCCGGAGCCGGAACCGTATGCCGGCACGGAGCATCGCGTGGCAGAGGATAGAAGCAGCTGCGATGCCGTCTGCGTCGTGGTGCGCGAGCACCTCGACAAACTCCTGCCTGCGGATCTGTGCTGCAACGGTCTCTGCTGCGGATTCAAGCGACGGGGACATGGTGGACAATTTCCTGATAACTTACCTGGAGAGGAGGATCTCAGCGTTCTCCGGCTTGTAGACCCAGCCCGCGGGCAGCCTCTTGCTTCCCGTGTAATACCGTACGAGCCGGCGGATCTTGGACTCGACCAGCTGGAGCTGGCGCTTGTTGTGCAGGTCCTTCTTGTTCTCGGAAAGGTGCTTCCTGAGGCCAAGAGCCTTGGTCATCAGGTCACGGAGGTCCTCGGGGATCTCGGTTGCGACCTTGTTCTCTCTCAGGATGGTCCCGATGCGCTTGCCGGTGGCAAGCTTAACGTCGGGTACTCCATACCGGTCCCGCAGGACCAGTCCAATCTTTGCGCTCGATGCGCCGTCCTTACGGAGTTCCAGGATGATCTTGGTGATCGCGGCGGGGTCGGTGTTCGACCACGCGGGTGCCTGTTTCCGGTAGGGGCGGACTGAGCATGACTTGCCTCTTCTTCGGGCATGCATTCGTGCCATGGTGTAGCCTCCTAATCAGACGAAACGTAAGTCCAGAAAAGTGCAGTATTGGCTACTGACTCTCTGTAATCCCAAAGCCATGTTCAGGCAGTGCGGTGTCGCACGTCGGACTTACATCTGTCAGCACAGTAAAAGTGCTATCCTACTATTGGCAGGGAGGGGTAATAAAGGGTACCGTAATGCGGGAGGCATGCAGTGTATGCGGATCCGGATCATCCGGTATGGTCCCGCTCCGTGAACCGGTACATCCCCTTTGGCACCGTGATCTCAAACCGTGCCCCGTGTCCGGATGTGCCGGTCTCGGCGATCGTGATACCGGTGATCCCCAGGATCTCCCGCGAGAGGAAGAGCCCGAGCCCGGTGTGGTGCCCGAAACCTCTCTCGAAGATATGGAGCTTCTCTCCGTCCGGGACCCCTGCGCCATCGTCCTCGCAGGAGATAACAAGCCCCTGATCCGTATCCCGTGATGTGAAGGTGACTGCCGACAACGTCTCCCCGCCATACCTGAGCGCGTTGTCGATGAGGTTGAAGAAGACCTTCTCAAGGAGGGGGTCTGCAAATACTTCGATGTCCGAGAAGCCGACGGATACGTTTACGTTGCCGAGGATAAGCGAGCGCGTGGCAAGCGTGATCGTCCCGGCCAGGTCGTGCCAGACCGGTGCTGTTACGCCCAGGTCCTGGTAATCCCTCGTGAAATTGATCTCACGGTCGATGATTGATGCAATCTGCTGTTCCTTGATAATGAAGTCCCTGACGGTATCGTTTTCGGCATAATCGAGGGAAAGGTCGAGATAGGAGGCGAGCGCCGTGAGCTGGTTGAGGATGTCGTGACGGGTGATGCTCGAGAGCAGGTTGAGCTTCTTGTTCACGCTGGAGAGTGCCTCCTCAGCCCTCTTGCGTTCGGTGATATCCGTTGCGATCTCGAGGCGCACGAGCCTGCCGTCTGTCCACTCGATTGCACTATCCCGGCACTCATACCATCGCCCGTTCACCGTGTTCCGGAGCTCCCAGACCAGGACCCCCGTGGGTTTCCCGTCCGCATCCACCAGCCTGTCGTTGGTGCAGAACGGGCAGGGCCCGGTCTGCCCTGACTGGATCGTCTCCCAGCAGGTCTTTTTGGCAATACCCCCCCAGATCCGCTGGCCCCGCTGGTTCATGAACAGGATCTCGTATGTCTTCATGTCGGCGACATACACCAGTGCATCGAGGCTGTTCATCACGGTCCTGAACCGCTTGTTCGATGCCTGTACCGCCTCCTCCGCCCTCTTGCGTTTCGTGATATCCCGTGAGATCCCCATGACCCCGGTGATGGTGCCGTCCCTGTCCCGGATCGGGACGAGGAGCGTGTCCTGCCAGATATCGCCGGTTGGGAGCGGGAGGGTGCTCTCGATCTTGACTGGCTGGCCTTTTGAGAGGACCGTTTCAATAGACTTCCGCTGGTGCTTCCCCGCCTCTCCCCCGAACAGGGCTGAACGGGGCTTCCCGATGATCTCTTCCCGTGGCTTCCCGACTGACTGTGCAGCAAAGGTGTTGACGTACACGACCGTGTCGTCCTTGTCGATGATGAAGATAAGGTCACGGGCCGCTTCGGCGAGCGTGCGGTACCGCTCTTCACTTTCGGCCAGCTGTTCCCGTGACTCGGAAAGTTTGGCAAAGACCGGATCGATTGTCACCGCGAGCCGGGTGAGCTCATCCCCGCCGTTCGGTGCTGCTGCTGACGGAATGTTCCCCGCTGCCTTTCTCACTTTCAGTGTCCTGATGAGGGTATTGAGCCGGGAGAGCAGGATCCGGTCTACGAAGAGCAGGACAAAGAGGATGAGAAAGATCCCGGCAACGGCGAGGCTCGAGAGGAACGTGACAATGCCTGCCATCCCCGTTTTGTAGATTGTCCGTGGTTCGGTCACGACAAGGTAATAATCCGCAGGGGACTGCTGGTCTTTGAGTGGTATAAAACCGGAGACTGTATCCCCGTTTCCGGGCTGGACGGCAACGGTTTTTCCCGATAAGAACTGTGATGCAACGCCGGCAAGGGAGGCATTGCCAAACACTTCTGCGGCGGGGAGAACCGAGATGGTATGCCCGGTACGGGCCGAGAGGTCGGCGAGATACCCGGCATCGACCTGGCGGGCAAGGTGAAGGCTCCCTGCTGCCGGGCCATTATAATCATCAGTGAGGATGGGATGGGACGAAATAAGGACAGGTCCGGTAGAAGACTCCAATATCCCGTAGCTCCCGGTCTCCGACTTGATCGCGTTCAGCGCCATGTTGAACTTTTCAACATCGTCGATAAGGATGCCCGGTGCCGGTTCGATCTGGAGGGCGCTGTCATTGAACTGCATCGAGAAGATGAGACTGCCGGTGCGGTTGAAGATGAGGACCTGGTCCATGGAGAACCGGGAAAAGAAATCCGGGCCCATATTCTCGCGGATCCAGTCCGGGTTCTCTCCCTTTGCATACCGGTAGGTAGCGTTCCACGCGGAGTAGTCCCGTGCCGTGGAATATGAGTTTTCCATATCGGTCTCAAGCGTGTTCATCGTGGTTGTGACCGACGTCTCCATGTCCATGTTTTCCAGTGCCCGGTAACTGTCCTGCATGGAGATGGCAGAGAAAAGGGCGACCAGGGAGAATGCCGCGATGAGTGCGATCCCGATACCGAGCAGCAGTTTTGTCCTGAGGTTCATTCCGGCTGTGCACTCCCTGTCAGTAAATCCTGATAAGTGTGAATCCGAATAAAGGTATATACATTCCCCTGCCGGTGTGTCAATCCTTATTCCGGAAAGACCGTATGGCCTGATCCGCAAATTTCTTCCCGTACAAAACGGATGATCCCGTATCCTACCGGAGGAACATGATGAAGATCACGGATGTTGCAAATGTTGTGTCGGGTCCAAACCCTCACCATGTGGACGCACGGAAGATCTATGAGACTCCCCACGCGATGGCAGTTGTCATCACGCTCGCGCCCGGCGAATCGTTAAAGAAGCATATCACGCCGGTCGATGTCTTCTTCTACGTGCTTGAAGGTACGGGGATTGTCGAGATCGGGGACGAGAAGGCAACGGTGACAAAAGATCAGCTGGTCGAGAGCCCCGCACGGATCCCTCACCGGTGGACCAATGAATCGGGCGCCGTATTCCGCGTGCTCGTTGTTAAGGTCCCCAGACCGACCGAGGAGACAAAACTGCTCTGAACCCGCAATCTGCCGATAACGGTATGAGGTCCGGGTACCAACCCGTACCAGTTCAAAATCTCCCGAGGTATTGTTATGGAGAACAAGTATCTTGCCTGGTACCTGCAGGCATCGGCGATTATCGATTTCGATCATACGGATGTTGCCGCAAAGGCGAAGAATCTTACACGGGATTGTACTACTGACCAGGAGATTGCGGAACGCTGTTTTCTGTTCGTCCGTGACAAGATTCAACACAGCTGGGATCACAGGAAGAACCCGGTGACCCTTAGGGCCTCGGACGTGCTCCGGCATAAGACCGGATTCTGCTATGCCAAGAGCCACCTCTTTGCCGCTCTCCTCCGGGCAAACGGCGTCCCCGCCGGGCTCTGCTACCAGCGCCTCGTCTCGGGAGAGTTCGGCCAGCCGTTCTTCCTCCACGGGCTCAACGCGGTCTGGCTCAAGGACTTCGGGTGGTACCGCGCCGATGCTCGGGGGCTCAAGTCCGGGCACGATGCCGCATTCACGCCGCCGGTGGAAGTCCTCCCCTATATTGCCGCGGCATCGGGCGAAGCGGAACTGCCGGAGATTTGGGCGGAACCGCTGCCCCTGATTGTTGAAGCGCTCACTTGGCATGCGGATATCGAGGCGGTACGCCGGCATCTGCCGGACGTGGAGATTGCAGGAGCAATAAAAAGATAATTAAATGTTTGTTGAATAAAAATTACCAGATGGGGAATTATTATTCTAGATAAAAAACAAAAAATCCCGATTTTTATCAGTTCCACATATACGGATTTAATTTTATACCGAAAAACGGTTTCCGACATTTTAGAAACGCTGAATGTTGATATTCATGGAATGGAAAAATTCGGTGCTAGATCTACCGCACCAATAGCAACTTGCATTGATGAGGTAAAACGATGTAAAATCTTTATTGGTATTATTGGGATGCGTTATGGTTCAGTTCACGAGGATGGTAGATCATTCGTTCAAATTGAATACGAATCTGCAATTTCGGAAAAAAAGGATATTTTGATTTATGTTGTTGATGAAGACAAGGCGTTGTTCCCTCCCAAACATGTGGATCTAGATGATAATGCAAAAAAATTAAAATCGTTCAAAAATCATTTGAAGAAAACTCATACAGTCGAATTCTTTGTAAATCCTAACGATTTGGCAAATAAAATTAAACGAGATCTTTCCCGTCACTTGAAAGATACCTTTTCCAATGATAAAAAAATTGATTCTCTCTCAATAAAGTCTGAAAAAGTATTGCCCCTTATTCGGACTCTTCATGGTGATTATGATGATAGAAAACGGATTGAGGCATCCCAGCAATTGCGAGGATATAATGATGAACAGGTTATTGAAGCGTTACTCCAATCTGTAAAATATGATAAAAGAGTGAGATATGAAGCACTTACTTCGTTATACATGCTAAAATGTGAGAAGGCACTTAGTACTTTTACTGAACGGATATTCGACCCATCTCCCAGAATCCGTAACATATCGATCATTGCACTTGGAGAAATTGGTGGGGAATCAAATCTTGAAGACCTCCGCATGATTATAGATACGCAAGATTTTAAAAATCGTAATCAAAAGCGGAGTGGTGGGAAAGGTCAAAGAGTAAATTGGGGTAGATCCGAAAATATTCGAGCTGCAGAAACAGCAATCGGGACGATAGAAAAACGCTTGGGAATTCAAAAGATTATCAATGACAATGATGCACGATTGATTGAAATAGAAAGCCCTCCGAAAACAGATGATTTTAGAATAAAATTACAATTTCTTTTATCTCAAGCACAGAGTCAGAATAAAAATTATGTTGATATAAATGCTGCTCAGCTGCATGGGCTTGTTGGGGGATATTCGCGATCTAATCATCGAATACCGATCTGTTGTAATGTGATGTATCAAATGATGCAATCCAGAGATAAAGTGCTACATAGCCCGCTAAAAGGAAAAGGATCCTCATTAGTTGTGAGATATTACTTACCACGAAATAATAGGGAATAGCGGTATCCTCCCATTTCCTTTTTCTCCTCACAGAAAAAACGCTGGTACGTAATGAACAAGATCCCGCTTGAATCCCCTGGCGAGGAATCGGCGATCCGGTTCCGGGACTGCTTTTCCGTGCGGTACCTCCAGTCGGCTGCGGTACTCTGCCGGCTCGGGTACGGGATCGAGCAGGCAGGCCGGGCGGGAAAAGAACTCTCGCCGGACCTGCTTCTCCGCCACGAGGCATTCATCCTCAACTCTGTCCTCTCTACGGTCTCGTTCCTGGAGTCCACGGTCAACGAGCTCTATGCCGATGCAGCGGACGATGCTTACTTCTTTGCCGACGAAAAACACGAAGCGCTGCTCCGGATGATCGGGGAGCGGTGGAGAAACGAGAAGAACTTCGACCGGGCCCCGATGATCAGCAAGTACCAGAAGATCCTCGCGATCGCGGAACAGTCCCCGTTCGATGAAGGCGACCAGGCATTTGCGAACGTTCGGGCGCTTGTTGAGATACGCAACCACCTCATGCATTACAAGCGGGAATGGGTCGTGATTGGTGAGGGAGGCACGGTGGGTGACAGGGAAGGGACCCTGACAGAAAAATTTGAAAAAAACCTCAAGCGGAAATTTGCGACAAACCCGCTAGCGGAAACGAACCGGCCGTTCTTCCCGGACAAGTGCCTTGGTCACGGCTGTGCGGAGTGGGCGGTCGTGAACAGCGTCATCTTCACGGATGCGTTCTTCCGGAAGCTGGACCTGCCGGCACCGTATGAAGGGATCCGCGACGAGCTGGCGACACGATAATCCGGGTTTTCTTACAGAATTCTTCGACTTCGGAGTACCGGGAGCGTCTTTGAGTTTTCTGTGATATGTAAGAAAAAAATGTCAGAAAAAAGAATGAACTATCTCACTTTTTCCGGGGTTTCTTCTTCGGTTCTTCCTTTGCCATCGACATCAGGTCGATGATGTACGAGCCTTCCTTGCCCACGCTCACGACCCGCTCGTCGGTCTGGGCCATCTTCTCGAGATTGAGTTCATAGGAACCGGGTGCAACGATCCGGATCGTCTCCACCCGGTCGTACATTTCAACCTGCTTCTTATCAGGCTCGACGACAAGAAGGACCTCCTCATTGCTCTCATCGGCGATCTCGTCCATCGACTTCTCTTCGAGCACGTCCTTGTTGAGCTCCGATTCCTTGACGTAGAGGAACTTTTTCCCGCCGCAGCTCTCGCACCCTTTCAGGATCTCGGTAGACCCGTCCTTATATTCCCGCCCGCATTTCGTGCACTTGTGCGGCATTGCTGTTCACCCGAAGTATTCGAGCATCGTCTCGTAGAGATCTTCGACATTCCTGCCCTCAAGACCCGAGATCGAGACCACCGGGTGCTGGGGGAATGCGCTCCGGATCCGCGCCGGTGCAGCGTCCGGGAGATCGATCTTGTTCGCCACGATGATCACCGGCAGGTTGCGGGCCTCGATGATCCCGATCATCATGATATTGACCTGCATGAACGGGTCGGTCGTGGAGTCGAGCATGTAGATGACCCCGTCGATATCCTCGCGGAGCCAGTGCATTGCCTCGGCAACTCCCTCCGTTGCCTCGCGGGCCCGGATGATTGCCTCGTCCTTCTCCATCCCGAACTCGAGGAACTCGTGGTAATCGATCTTGGTGGTGACTCCCGGGGTATCAACGATATCCATCGTTACCGTATTACCGTTTGCACCGGAAATGATGATGTCTTCTTTCCGCCGTGCCCTGCGGGTCTCGTGCGGGATCTCGCTCACCGGGCCGACTGCGTCCCCTGTCCAGTCCCGTGCGATCCGGTTCGCGAGCGTTGTCTTCCCTGCATTGGGGGGACCGTAGATGCCGATACGGGTCCGCTTCTTCTTGAAAAACCTGTTTAAGAAATTGGAAAATTTCTTCTTAACCGTCCCAAAGGTCTGATAAAATATCTTCACTATCCACCTCGATGGGAAAGCAATGTATTCCGGTATACCGGGTACACAGGATTCACCATAACGTCTTAGTAATGTATGGAATACGCAGTTTATTATGTTTCTTATCCCTGACCGTCCTCATGTCCAAAGTACCGGCGTGCCGACAGCCCGGATATTACTGTCCCGCATGGGGGAATGCCTCGGCCAAATTGTATTTATACAAGGGGAAGGGAGTATGCTAATTGTAATCATCAGCACAAGCACTTCAAGGAGGTGACTCATGAAAAAGACAAACAACGCAATCCGGTTCGAGACCCGTGTCCCGCTCAGGGAAGTGATGGCGAAGAACCCGATCATGATCGGCATTGAGGCAAACGCCGCGATGGCAGCGAAGGCCATGTGCACCGAGGAGGTCGGGAGCGTCATCATCCTCAAGAACATGAAGCCCATCGGCATCGTGACCGAGGAAGACCTTGCCTGCAAGGTGGTGGCAAAGGACCAAAAACCGAGTACTGTACATGTGAGCGATATCATGAGCACGCCACTCATTACGGTGAGTGCGGAGAAGACGGTAGGCGACGCTGCCAAGATGATGGTGAAGCATAAGGTAAGGAGGCTCCCGGTCGTCGATGACACCAAGAAAGTCATCGGCATCGTGACCGTGCGGGATCTCCTTACCGTCTCCAACGAGCTCAACGAGCTCCTCACGGATCTCATCGAGATCAACCGCGAGGAGATCGTCGAGCAGGGCGTATGCGACCGCTGCAGCCAGATGTCTGATGACCTTAAGCGGGTGGACAGCGTACTGCTCTGCCCGTCCTGTCGTGAGGAGGACAATATCCGATGAGGACAGCACAGGATTTCATCGTTGAGATCCCTGTGCTGAAACCAGACGAACAGATTACCAAGGCACGGCAGATCTTACGAGATGACCGTTTCCGTGAAGTCTATGTCGTGGACGCGAAAAAAAAACTCCTCGGCTATATCGACATCACGGACGGCCTGCGGGTGACCGCAACCAAATCGAACGTGACCATCGAGGGATTCATCCGGGAAGCGCCCATGGCAGGTCCCCAGGATTCGATCGAGAAGGTGGCAGGAATGATGAGGCAGTTCCATACGGATAGTGCAGCCGTTGTCGACGAGAAGTCGCACGTGGTCGGAGGGGTACTCCTTGCCGACCTCTTTCCGGTTATTATATCCCGGAACGAATTGCATGGCCCTGTTTCCCGGTGTATGACCGGGAAGGTGGTTTCAGCAAACCCGGCGGACGAGCTCCAGAAACTCAACACGATGATCACCGGCAGTGGCTTCTCGGCGTTTCCGGTTGTCGAGAAGAAACGTCTTGTCGGGATCATATCCCGGCGTGACCTGATCAGTAGCAGGAAGGTGAGATCGTCGATTGCACATCACGCCGGCACGGCCATCGGGGACGTGATGACACGGGAGGTCGTTACGATCACGGCCGATGAGCCGATCCGTACGGCGGCAGAACTGATCGTCAAACATGACGTCAGTATCCTGCCTGTTGTTGACGGGGAACACCTGGTCGGTGTTGTCAACCGCCACGATGTCCTTGCGGCACTTGCCTGAACAGCACAATACGAACGTAATACCAGTGGATGTACGAATATACCGGGGCCGGGTGCCCCGGGACACGAGTGATACCTGAGTTATCGGAGGTAATAATGCAACAGAACGGCCGGGGTGTCAAACAGGGCGACCGGCTCCTCAAGATGCAGGGAAAACAGGACCGCGGGCCGGTGGAGTTCAAGTCCCACATATCGGCACAGGAAGGAGAGATCATGGCGATCGCAACCCGCGATGTCATATCCGTCCCGCCGACGCAGAGCATCATGGCGGCAGTGGGGCAGATGACGGAGTGCGGCTTCAGGCGGCTTCCCGTAACGGATGCCGGCACCGGTAAACTGCGGGGGATTGTCACCTCGGGCGATATCATCAATTTCATGGGAGGGGGCGACAAGTACCAGCTCGTCCAGGTCCGGCACAACGGCAACCTGATCGCCGCGGTCAACGAGAGCGTCCGCTCGATCATGACGCAGCAGCTCGCAACGCTCGACCACGATGCACGGATCAGCGATGCCGTTAAGGTCATTGTCGGCAGGAAGATCGGCGGGCTTCCCATTGTTGACAAGGAAGGAGCACTTGCAGGGATCGTGACGGAACGCGATCTCCTCGCGGTGCTCGGGTCCGAACGGAGCCCGCTGCATGTCGAGGACGTGATGAGCCAGTCCCTCCGCGTCACCGCACCGGACTGCCCGATCGCGACGGTTACCAGAGATATGACGAAGCACCGTTTCCGGCGCCTCCCGGTAGTGAGCGACGATGTGCTCTACGGGATCGTCACCGCAACGGATATCATGCGGTACCTCGGGAGCCGCGAGGTCTTCTCCCGCATGACGACCGGTAATGTCGCCGAAGTGACCGGCCTGCCGGTCAGGAACCTGATCGCGGGCGAACTCTTCACGACAACTCCCGGGACGACCATCAACGAAGTGGCGCGGGAGATGCTCTCCCGGAACATCGGGGCCCTGCCGGTGATCGAGGATTCACGCCTGATCGGGCTCGTCACCGAGTTCGACCTGGTACGGGCATTTGCGGGAGGGTGATCGCGATGTATGCACGTGACGTGATGGTCTCTCCGATCTTTGTCGTCGACCCCAACGCGACCGTGGCGCATGCCCGGAACCTGATGGTCCGGCACAAGATATCCCGCTTACCCGTTATGGATGACGGGAAGCTTGTCGGGATCATCACGAAAAAGGACATCGCCTACCGGCTGCGGCAGGGAGAGCCTGCATGGCGCCGCCGCCCCCTCGACCGGATCCCGGTGGGGGCGCTCATGACCGCGGGCCCTGTCGTTGTCGCACCTGACACGGGAGTACGGGAGATCGCACGGCTGTTTGTTCAGAGGAACATCAGCAGCGTCCCCGTGGTGGATGAAGGTGTAGTGACCGGTATCGTGACCAAGACCGATCTGATGAAATCCGTGTTCGTCCGGGCACTGTCGTGCACGGCCGGGGACGTGATGGAGGATGTGGCAACGGTCACCCGCTACCACTCGCTCGACCATGTGGTCGGCGTGATGAGCGAACGCCATGACAAGGTGCTGGTGACGGACGATGACGGTACCCCTGCCGGTATTATCACCGAGACGAACCTGGCATTCTACGATGATGAACCGAAAATATCAGGTGTGGTCGGAAAGGATGTAACCATACGTAGACGGGAAAAGGCGGACGGGCCGGGCGGGCAGAGCCTGATGGTGATCCCCCCGGTTGCCGCGGAAGACCTGATGACGAGCCCCGTGATCACGGTCACTGCGGATACACTGCTCCCGGACGCCATTGCACTGATGGAAAAACACCATGTCAACAGCCTTGTTGTCATGGAGGACAACACGATTTCAGGGATAATAAAACGCGATGATATCATAAAGGAAGTGGCGAAATGACAAAAGAAGTTTTTATCAAAGACGTAATGGTAAAGCCCGCAACCGTGGCAAAATCAGCCAAGATCACCGAAGCACTCGACAAGATGCTTGATTCCGGTCTCGACCCCCTGATAGCAGTCAACAATAACACGGTGATCGGCACGGTCTCGCGACAGGCAATCGCAGCGAAGCTGGGGAGCAAACAGAACTCCGGCCTTGCCCCGACTGCGATCCACGTGGCGAGCGTTGTCGAGGAGGACTTTACGAGCGTCTATCCCGATGAAAATATCAACGTCCTGATCCCGCTCCTCCAGAAATACAAGCTCGTGGTTGTCTACGATGGCGACCACAAGCTCATCGGGCAGGTCACGGCCGGGGACCTCCTAAAGAAGTTCCAGCCCGATGACGGGATGGAGAGCGCAATGGAGAAGGTGCTGACGATCGAGGCGGACGAACGCGTTGTCCACCTCCGGCGCCGGATGCTGGACGACAAGATCCACCGGTTCGTGGTAACGGAGCATGAGAAGTACACGGGGATCGTCACCGAGACCGATGTAGCGGTCGCGATGCGGGAGTTCCGCAAGCAGGTCGACGGCAACCACCAGGACCACCGTATCCGGAACCTGCTCGTCAAGGACATCATGAGCGCCCCGCTCATCTTCGTGGAGCGGACAACAAACGTGAAGGATGCCATTGCCCTGATACTGAAGAAGAACATCAGCGCCGTCCCGGTGATGGAGAAGGGCAAACTGGCGGGCGTCATCACCCGGCGCTCGCTCGTCAACGCGCTCTGATCCGGAAGACCGGGTCATATCTCTTTTTTGATGATTCGCTCCTCGATCCGTCATGTGTATGTAGATCCCGTGCCAATATTCCGGCAAGGACATTTTTATGGAAAATCCCGTGAAGATCCGGACCATGGCCCGTGAGGAAGTCGGGACCGCAATAGCGTGGGCGGCAGATGAAGGCTGGAACCCCGGCCTCCACGATGCGGAATGTTTCTGGCCGGTTGATCCGGAGGGGTTCTTCTGCGCTGAAGCGGACGGGAAGGTCGTGGGAACGATCGCGGTTGTCAATTACGATGACCGTTTCTCGTTTTTCGGCCTCTTTATTGTTGAGCCGGCGTACCGGGCCCGCGGTATTGGCATGCACCTGTATCGCCATGCCATGAACCATGCCGGGTCCCGGATCATCGGAGCCGACGGGGTCGTTGCCATGCTCGACAAGTACGAGAAGAAAGGCGGCCTGTTCCTGCATTACAATAATGCACGGTACGAGGGGACCGGTGGCAGCCGGATGCCGGCCGGGCTCGTGGCGGTGCGCGACGTGGATTTTCCCTCCCTTGTGGACTTTGATGCAGCCCGTTTCCATTCCCGCAGGGAGACCTTCCTCCGCCACTGGACCAGCCAGCCGGGGCACTACGGGCTGGCACAACTCGATGAGAACGGGGAGATCATTGGCTACGGGATGCGGAGGAAGTGCCATACGGGCCACAAGATCGGGCCGCTCTTTGCAAAAAACCGGGCAACCGCGGAACGCATCCTTGATGGGCTCATTGCAGGAATACCCGGCGAGCAGTTCTATCTCGATATCCCGGTCCCGAATTCGGATGCAGTTGCTCTTGTGCAGGACCGTAAGATGAACCCGGTCTTTTACACGGCCCGGCTCTATTCCACAAAAGAGCCCGTCCCGCTCCCGCTCAACGAGATCTTCGGGGTCACCACGTTTGAGCTGGGGTAATAAACCTGCATGATTCCCCAGTTTTCACGGACGTTCGCGAATTTTTTTGGCAGACTCCACATGATTGCCCCTGCCCGACCCCCTGTTAGTAAAATCCCGCAGAATTGCCAGACTTTACGTCGTTAAAACGGGAAAATTTTACAGAAAAATGGAAGATGCTGAGGGGGGGTCGGGCAGGGGCAGATGGTTGTGGGGCTCTTTGATCCATGCGAAAACCGCCACAAATATCTATCTTGATCTTCCGCGATCCCCCGCGTATTTATGACATGAAATGGGGTACTGCCCGTTGCGGAACAACCAACCCGGGATACCTGGTGGCCAATAACAATGTACCCGCCCGACCCCTCCGTTACCCCAATTGTGATCTGCCCGCAACAATGAACAGCACCTGCGTGACCTCCCGTATGTCTGGCCGGATTCATGGATAATCCGTTAAAAATATTTCATAATCTATTTAACCAGTTATGCTGATGTTTTTGTTCAGGTATTTTCATGACCTCGTTCCGCGTTTCGCTTACCATGACATTCCTCGTTGCAGCGGTGCTGCTGGCGGCCGGGTGTGCGGGGCAACCCGCCACAATACCCCCGGTGAACAGTACGACTGTTACGGTTTCACCCACGCCAATTGTCGTGACAACTGCTCCAGTTACCACACTCAGGACAGCCTGCCCGCCGCCGGCCAACGGATCCTATTGGATCGCCATTAATCCGGTTGATGAGGTCCGAAAAGGGGACGAAATTCACTTCAGCGGGACAACGAACTTCCCCGCAGGAGAAACGCTGGAGTTTGCGGTCTATGAATCTTCATTTCATCCGCATTGTAAATGCTGTTTCGACGAGACCTATGTATCAGATGTGAAAATCCGGAAGGGGGACGAATGCGGAAACGTCTTCTCCCTCTGGTTTGACAGCTCGAATTTCCGGTCACAGGAGTATATTGTAACTGCGACGTATAGTGAGAACGAGTCTGTCACGAGTTCTCTCATCTTCACGCTTCAGGAAAATACAACCCCGCTTTCATTCACGGATATCGATACAGGAGACCGTGATTTACCAGGATCATCATTTGCCATTCTTCCCGTCAGCGACGTGAGAAATGGGAACATCCAGACAATATTGGGTGTAAGAAACGGAACAGATCATGCGATCATCTATTCCGTCCGCGAGGTCGGGCTCGGTTCGTATTGCAGCCCGCTGTCCCCTTGGTGCAGGGGAGGAAAAATCTACGGAGTCATGTATCCTGCCATGTTCGGCCCTGATTCGACCCGGTTTGTTATCCGGTTTGATACGGGAGATCTCGAACCCGGGCAATACGTGGTCGACCTGGATTTGACATGCACGGATGCTACAGAAAGAGGATGGTTTAATATTACTCCGGGTATTCCGGTGATCGCCCCATGACCCCGTTCCGAACCATCCCGATCCTGCTGTTACTCGTCGTTTGTGTACTACTGGTGGCCGGGTGTGTGTCCCCGGGCCAGAATTCTCCTTCCCCCCTGTCAGCAGCGAACGCGTCTATGCCTGAGGAAGCAACAGGTATTTTACCAATTCCATCCCCTCCGGATGTTACACCGGTACTTACATTCGATTTCTTCTCCTCCGGCACCCCGCTTATAGATATTCCCGGAAGTACAACCACCATTATTTCCGGTGCTACCTCCGTGGCAGATCTAAAAACAAAGGGAGTCAGTCATCCCGAGACGCTGGATATCCCTGCGAAGGTAACCCGGTATGACCTGGTTGCTTTCAACATTCCTGCAATCAGGAAACAACTGGAGTCCGGGCAGGATTTCCCGGTCCGGATCCGTGGAAAAGACTATCTGGCCAGCGTAAGCCGGCGGATCCCTGCAAAAACCGATGATGGGATCGATACGTACTCCGGACAGTTGTCCCCGGATGAGTGTAGTGATGTTACGGTGTTTCTGGGCCCCGATCAATTCTTTGGGACTATCATCCTCAAGGGTGAACATTTCGAAATTAAAAGGGGGGAGACAGAAACGAGAGCGGAGTATGGTTCCCCCTTGCATTATATTTACAGCAACCACGATCTCGTCCCGGCGCCGGCCAGGCTCTGTGGTGGCGGATTTGAAGCGTACATGTTTGCAGACAATGTTACGCCACAGGGCACCGCGATTGTCCTTACGGAAAAAGATTTCCGGGAATTCCCCGAAATCGGTGCTGTGATTCGTGGTGAAAAGAATATGACTGCTACCTGTGACCGGTCAAGTGACCGTTATCCCTATTGTATAGGGGCAGGCCGGTTCAGCTGTGAAGAGGCATGCACTATTGGCAGGTACATCGATGTGACCGACTGGCGCAATACGACAAATTTTGGCAGTGGAATTACCAGATATGTCACCTATGACGGGAAGAACTATTATCTGAAGATCACGTGGACCTCGTGAAGTATCGTGACTGTTTCATAACTCCCTTCCGTGTTCAAAATACCTTATTACCATTGATGGTGCTGCTGGTGGTGTGAGGGAGGCACCATCCAATCCTGCAGTCCCGGGAGTGTCATATACCAAGCTGCACATACTTAGATACAAGGTTCGGTAACGAGTACGCCCGCTCTGTATTATTATAGTGCGATGCGTGAACCTTGTGGGGCAGTCTGCCTTTAGCAGAGTGAATAGTTCGAAGATTTCTTTCGGAAATCGTCTCTAAGTTCACCTCATCAGGGAGGTTCACTTCTCCGTAACACTTATTACCCCAACCCTACCATATAATAAAGCACCATTCATGGAGCAGCGGTTATCCGCTGCGAGTGTCTGTAGTAAGATGCGAGATTCCTCTGTTGAGGTAGCCAAGCCTGGTATGGCGCAGGTTTGCTAAACCTGTGTCCGAAAGGACTCGGGAGTTCAAATCTCCCCCTCAGCGCTAAAAGAGACAGTCTCACAA
>Ga0153915_10000104_pt1 | contig 73743 bp, 91 predicted proteins | sample Opewatmetagenome_2_FD_107003 | JGI IMG/M metagenome (GOLD analysis project Ga0153915, IMG submission 107003) | Freshwater wetland microbial communities from Ohio, USA - Open water 3 Core 3 Depth 3 metaG | ecosystem: Environmental > Aquatic > Freshwater > Wetlands | place: USA: Ohio, Lake Erie...
AAAACTGAAGTCATCAAAAAGAGCGCCACAGTCTCAGACGCTCATATAGAGGCGGACGGTTTTTTTTTCTCCCCGCGTAGAAGGGGGGGGGGGGGGGGGGGGTAACCCTTTCGCTTTCGAAGAGAAGGGTGACCGCTTGTTCGAGTTCTTAAGCCGCGCCTTAGAAGGGCACATGCGAAAGGGGTCTCGTTTTTCGTGTTTTCTAGAAGATCCTACCTCAAAATTCGAAAACAAAAAATTCTATGATCACATCATCACAAATCCATATCTCGATTACACGGAAGAATGGATAGATATCGAGGTCCCAGAAAATTGCCAATATTATAAAGGAACAACCGCTCTCGTTATCACGATCACGAAGATGATGGATTAGCATGGATGATGACTTATGAATTGGAGGCGCGGAGCCCACAAATCAATTTATTATAATTTGTTGTGGTGAGTGTGTGATTTGTTTAAATTGAGCTACATCTTGTAAATAACTATTTTAAATGGGCGATTTTTACTTTTAATTTGTTTTGTTGCTCGGCTTTTTGTATCCTTTATCGAAAGTCAATGTTAAAAGGTGAGCATGAAAACAAAGTGTCTTCTAAGCCTTTTCTTGTTTTTTTTCGCGACCGTCTCCACCGTAGGATTTTCTGCGGAAATTAAGAGTGAATTGCACCAACTGCCAGTTCCTACAGGACCTTTTCAAGTAGGAATCAAACCATTCGATTTGATCGATCAGGGACGCAAGGAACCGGAATATCCAGACGGCAGGCTTGTCCCGATTTGGGTTTATTTTCCAAAGCAGGAAGGGCCTCAAATCCCCTGTTCAAAATTTTTAGAAGAAAGAGCGTTAGATACTTTTGATTCCCTCACCACTTGGAAAAATTTAAACGACGAAGTTTTTGGCAAAAAAGAAAACGATCTCGGATTTTTAAAAAACACGGAAAAACATCCAATCATTTTCCTCAATCATGGCAATGGATGTCTGCTGTCTGATCTGGCCTATATTGCTGAGGATTTGGCCAGCCATGGGTATGTTGTGGTTGCGATCCAACACCAGCTAAAACATGACAAGGAAACGAACCTTATAAAATACTCTCGCGTTATCAATAATATGCGTTTTGTTTTTGATTGGCTTAAAAAGAATAATGAAATCGAGTTTTATAATTCTCTTAATTTAGAACGAGTGGGATGCGTTGGCTACTCCATGGGAGCCAATTCGGTGGTGCTGTTTGCATCGAATGGCTACGGCAATCCATCCGCTACCCTATTTCCTCATGAGACAAAGAACTCCAAGGAATGCATCGTGGCTATCGATCCACAACTTTTCCCCTTTCCTTTAAACAATAACTATCCAACGTTAATTCTTTTTGCGGAAAAAAGGGAGTTAGAGCAGAAAAATTCCGGCGAGCTCGATTTCATGAAACGTTTGGGACACAAGTTTGTTTATTACAAGCATACGCACCATGGAAGCTTTGTCGACGCCGCTTATTTTAATATCGAATGCCCCCTATCCCCTCAAATGGGCTGGTTTTATGGAACGACCGAGGAGAGAATAGAGCTCTTTGATCAAGTGAGAAACGATATTCGATCCTTTTTACAAGAGCATTTAAAAGACAATGCTTGTGATTAAGGGATTTGGTCTATTTGGGGTGTGTAAATCTGCAATGCACATCACGAAACAATTGGTTGATCACTTCGGCGTTAGCTACGAATGTAACAAGCTGACCATGAAGTTCGTCCAAAGGCGTATGAAATGTTGGCGATCCAGTATCGTAAAAACGTTTCAGTTGACCGTACGAGCGACCTTCTCGGATTTTCGGGAATGAAATTTCAATGGTTCTCTCTGGATCCTCTTTGGGGAGGTTCATATTCTTAAGTGTAATTTTGGCTTGTAGCAGCGATATATAAATTGTCTTGCTGACTCTTCCGCTTGGATCATAGACAAAAATCGGAAATGCTGGATTTTGGGCTGGGAAAAAGGGTGCCCACACCATAAAATGCTTCATTACAAGATCGTCGCCATTAGCGATGTTAGTGCAATACTCGAAATTCTCTTCCTCATCGGGGATTTCTAGGCTGCCCGAAATAGGTCTCATTGAACCTGGTGGACCAGCGGAGAGTGAAAGCGGGCCTAATACAATTTTTTGACCAAAGGGAATGGAGAAAATTCGCTGGGTTGGATCATTCCTTGGATCTAGGAGCACATAGCCATCAGAACATTCGATGATCGCAGCTGCGTGGTTGAAAGCATACTGTCCCAGCATTCGCTGCACCGCTAACATTCCCTCAATTCCGTGTCTTTTTTGTAGCTGCTTCAATAACGCGTAACTGATACCTACGCATGTTGTTCCTGGTTCTTCATTTCTCGAATCAATGGTAGTTTCCATAAAACTACTGCCATCTTGCAGCTGTTTTAGCGTTTTGAGATACGGGCGCAATGCGTTATAATCTAAGCCATTAATCGTTTCGTGAACGGTTCCTTCAATGATGCTTAACAATTCTTTTCGCGTGCCTGGATAAGGTGTTGGTAGGCCCTGTCCCATCGTCGGTCGCGGGCGATCTCCTACTAAAATGCATTCTCGGCCAATGGTTGGGTGCAACAATTGTGCGTCCATCCTTGCTGTCTCCATCGATCTTCTATAAACTTCATCAACGCTACTCTGTAAAAGAGAGCGAAGGGTCCGCCTGGGTTGATAAAGAACCAAGGCTTTAGATGATTGAGAGATTTCTCTGGCGGTCATTTTAACTCAAATTATCATGTTTGTTAATCATTATTTTACAATATATGACGTTAATTGTCAAATATTAAGTAACTAGCGTTGATAATTAGCTTATAATGGCGGTTTTGAGGTGTTTTGTGGTTGAAAAGTTGGTTTAAAAATGGTATAATAATAATAAGAAATAATTGAATATCGCTTACATTTGGCTAATTATGGCGTCATTTTCAAGTCCCGTTAAATCAACAGCTGTTGTTCTATATGATCCAACATTGCCGCACATTTCGATGAAGGCTCATTTGGAATCAGTTTGCGATGAAGTAGCAAGGCGATCGCTAGAACATGCTAAATATGCAGCTAGGCACATTTCCCAGATAGCGACCAATTTTACAGGACGGAATTTTGTACACATTACCAGCGTATCTTTAAACCCGCCGAAAAGTCTTAAAACGGACCCATGTATCGATATCGAAATTTTTGCTGCAGCCACTGGCGAAGAGAAACCCCCAATACTGATTTTTTCTCACGGGTTCGGTCAGCCTGGCAAATACAGACCTTTTTTGGGAGAGTTGGCCAGTCATGGGTATACAGTTTTAAGCTTAACTCATCCATCGAGTGCTGAAGATGAAGAATGGGCCTCCCTAGAGCAAGCAGAAGCACGAACAGACGAGCTTGCCGCTGTGATGGTGAAGAATATCCAATATGTGCTTAACAGGGTCCGAAATGGAGCATTAAAGATTACTGGCGACCCGAACAGAATCATATTAATGGGTCATTCATTGGGAGGAGCAGCTTCGATTATGGTCTCCAGAATCGATCCAGCGATTTCAGGATGCGTGAATTTGGACGGTTCTTTAAAAGGCGGTGCAGAAAAAACAGATGCTTTGCCGCAACCTCTTCTGATGCTCATTGGCGACTATCAAAAAAAAATAAGCGAGGACGAACAAGATCCTAAAGCTGAAATGAGGCGATTTGCAAAATTCGAGAGACAATGGCAGGAAGAATATGAAACACTTCTTCATAATTCTCCTAATTCTTACAAGCAAGTAATCCCAAATGCTATCCATATGGACTTCACAGATGAACCATTCCGCGATTCCCTTGCGGGGAAAAAAACTCTGTCCGATGCAATGAGAGTGCACACGATCGCCTCTCGTGAAGTGTTAAAATTCATGCAATTCTGTTTGTCAGGCAAGTAAGTGCTCAATCCGATAAATGAGTTTTCTGCTTTGCCATAAAATCCAGTCAGGTTCATGCATCCAAGGCCGCCTCAAAGGCGCAAGACTCATATGATTACGAGCCAGAAAGTATCGATGAGAGCAGTTTTCGGGAATTTTGGATTCCCCTGCGTAACTGGGTCATCCAAAACGTGAAAGACGTTAAATAAGTCCTTTATTTAAAGAGTTTTAAATCAACCGCTGTTGCATGAAACTGCATTGTATGCTATAATTAAGAATATATTTACGGAGACTGTGCACCCATGCGCAAATAAGTTTGATTCCATCATTAACCTTAACTACGGATCAAACTTATGTCTCAGCTTCTTATTCATTTACGTAATATTTTCAAGTCTTTTGGCCCGAAGAAAATCTTCGATGGTGTCTCTTTGTCCATCAGTCGTGGCGAATGCTTTGCAATGGTCGGCGAAAACGGGTCGGGAAAAACAACCCTTTTGCGTCTTTTAGCATCGATTGATGTTCCTGATGAGGGAACGGTAGAACGTTCCAAAGAGCTTTCAATTGGATATCTTTCCCAAGAACCTCCCGATTCTTTAACGCAAACGGTACGCGAATATCTTTTCAGCTCACTGCATCAGATCGAACAAACGATGGAATCATTGCAAGATCGTTTGGATGACCCGATGATTTTGGAACAATGGGCGGCCCTTCATGAAGAATTCGAACGAAGAGGCGGTTATTCGTCCACGCTCGATGAAATGGTTCATGGATTGTCGCTACAAATTGACCTGAATCGTTTTCTGGATACGTTAAGCTGTGGTGAACGGCGTCGTGTCGACCTGGCCAAAGTGCTTTTAGATAATCCTGATCTGTTGCTGTTCGACGAGCCGACCAACCATCTCGATCATCAGAGCATTGGTTGGCTGAAAGGCCACTTGAAGCAACGCAAGGGCGCTACAATTATCGTTTCGCATGATCGACGCTTTATCAATGATACGTGCAATCGCTTGATCGAATTGAAAAATCAACGACTGACACGGTTTGGCGGCAATTATGATTTTTATGTGACTGAGCGCAATCGATTGATTGAACAGCAAATTCGAGCGTTTGAAGAGCAGCAAGAAGAGCGTTCCCATCTCGTTCAACAAATTCGAGCAACGACATTTTCCAAGGGAAAACCTCCTCCTCCTAAGGATCGCAATATTATGGCATATGACCAATGGGGCGAATCCCATCAGCGCTCGGTGAAACATCGGCTTGACCAGATGAAAGACCGCCTGGAGAAGATTGATGCTGACCCTCTTGTTCATCCACGCCCCAAGTCCATTACCGGAATCGTTTTTCATGATTCGTCGTTTTCGGCACCGATCGCTATCGAATGGGAACACTTGTCTAAATCTTTCGATGGCAAGATCGTTTTCCAGGATCAAACAGATGCCTTGGGAGCCAATGACAGGCTTATTGTGACTGGACCCAATGGCTCGGGTAAAACTACTCTCTTTAAATGTCTCCTCAAAGAGCTGGCTCCAGATACGGGAACCATTCGCATCAATCCTTCGGTTCGCATGGGTTATCTCGATCAAGATGGCGAAATGCTGCCTTTCGATCAAACGCCTTTGGACTATTTATCTCAGAGATTTGGCCTCAATGAAACCCAGATTCGCTGTGAGCTACATAAGGCTGGTCTAGATGGGGTCGATCTCTTGCGCCTATCCTTTCAGTCGATGAGCGCCGGTCAAAGAAAACGCTTGATGATCCTCTCCCTTATTCTGGCCAGGCCCAACGTCATTCTTCTCGATGAACCGACCAATCATCTAGACCTTTTGACTCTGGAGGCCCTGGAAACCGCCCTGCTTAATTTTTCAGGGGCCATCCTGGCCATCTCTCACGATGCGACATTTATCGAAAAAATCGCGACAAGACAAATTTTGATGAAAAAATGATTGAACCATTGAGACCGTATTGCTACATTGGTCAGCATATTGTGTGTTGTATGAGAATCTAACCTTTCGCACTTCTTTTTTGAGAGCTATGCCTCTTTGGCAGCTATCATGAAATTCCTTTGAATTTCACCTATTTGGATTTATCCAACTATTTTTATTCTATTTGTTTTTAGGTATTTATGACGCACAAATTGCCAAACCAATCCGTTCAAGATTGGCTTACATGGATTAAACAAAAAACTTGTCAAACAGGAAATCTGGCCGCACAAGATGACCTTGGAGTGCCCATCATTATTGAATGGAAACGGACGGACATTTTATCTCCCGATCTTGCTGAATTTAAAAAATGCATTTGCGAAATGGCTTCTCAAAATCTGGCGCCTCTTGAAATTGCATTCTTACGAGCTTACCCCGACGCTGTATCGCAAGAGATGTTTCTACAGCCGTGCGCACCATTGTTTGAGAAAGGTCTGAATTTTGTCGATTGGCAAGCAGTTGAAGAAAAAATCAAATCGACGATTAAACAATTCTATCTTATGGATTTATCTAGTTTTGGGACTGAAGTAATTAAGCCATTGCTGAACGACGTGTATTTTTATGCCACTATTCGAAATTTAAATTCGCAGCAGTTGCTGGGCTTTATCATGTTTGCGATTACTCCAGCACTCGAGTTTGGGCATATTAAAATCATTCACATCGCTCTGGCACCGGAACAACAAAATCGTGGATTAGAAAAAAGGCTAACGGGCGCCATTTTTCGTATCGTCCCATCATCCACACGTTTATTTTTATATGTTCGGCCAACCAACGATCATGCGATACGTCAATATTGCGATTGGGGTTTTATCCAGGAGTTTCCATTTACTCAGGACCCGAACCATCCAATCAACACGGATTATTTGATCCGTTTGGAATACAGAACTGAAAAATCGGATTCATTACAAAAAACAGCAATGGATTTTGAAGACCTGCAGTTACAAAGGATGAACCAATGACCAATCTGCGATCTCGATTCTCTCAAAAGATTCAGGCAAATCTTTCTTTGTGGCTCGTATTGTTCGTCATATTCCTGGATCATGTCGGAATCGGGTTAGTGTACCCGATGTTTTCCTCGATGATGTTTGCACCAGAAAGCCCATTTGTGACGGCTGAAACATCAGCCATGATGAAAGGCAGTTTTCTAGGAATCATGCTCGCTGCGATGCCATTGGCGGCGTTTTTTAGCGGTCCGATTTTGGGGGCTCTTTCCGATCAAAAAGGACGCAGACCATTATTTCTATTTTGCCTCAGTTTGGGCGTAGCAGGATATGCTTGTTCCATCATTGGCGTTGTCGCAAAGAGTTTACTCATTCTGATTCTCTCGAGAATCATTGTAGGCTTAGCTGATGGATCCATGGGCGTTGTCAGTGCTGCGATTGCGGATTTGAGTGCAGATGAGCCAACCAAGGCCAAAAATTTTGGACTATATGGAATGGTGAGTGGTACTGGCTTTGCGCTGGGCCCTTTGCTCGGGGGAGTGTTTTCTTCTTTCGGATTTTCTATTCCATTTCTGGCTGCTGGATTGGCAACACTCGTCAATTTGTTCTTGATTTGGTTGTTTTTTCAAGAGACACATAAGGTGCGAAAATCCGCACCCATTCGTTTAGCGGATGGAATTCGCAATTTAAAAAGAGCTTTTCAGATTCAGAATCTCCGAGTTCTTTTTCTCATGTGCATTTTCTTTTGCCTGGGATGGTCTTTCTTCTATGAATTTTTGCCCGTGATCTGGATTGACAGCTACGGATTTGATTCGACACACGTGGGGTTCTTTTTTGCATTTGGATCGATTTGTTATGCCCTGTCTTCGGGAATGTTGATTCGTCCCATTGTCAACCGATTCAAACCGGGTCCTGTTCTTTTTTACTCGTTATGTGCACTGGGAAGCGCGATTTTGCTTCTCTTATTGCATCCGAGCGCATCGTGGATATGGGTTTACCTACCGATCGTCAATTTTCTCATTGCCCTGGTTTATCCAACGTACATCACGATGATTTCCGATTGGGCAGGTTCAGATGCGCAAGGAGAAATTCTGGGCATTTCTGGATCGCTCCAAGCGCTTGCATTTGCTTTGAGCCCGTTGGCTGCTGGTTTTTTGGTGGGCGCAGATACTTATATGCCCATGTTAGTTGGCGGTCTTTCAACTCTACTTGCGGGAATCATTGGAGGACTTTGGCTCACCAAAAGGAGCCATTGATTTATTAATAACAGAAGATCTGATAAAAAGTGAACATATGACCAAATTTTCTAATAAAGATATCTTTGTCAATCATCTAAAATTACACACCGAAGCTTTTGGAAAATCATCAAACCCTGCTTGTATTCTCATTGCCGGGAAAATGAGCACGGCGAGATTTTGGACTGATGCTTTTTGCCAATACCTTGCCAGCCAGGGTTTTTACGTTATTCGCTATGACCATCGCGATGTGGGCGAGTCTTCTGAAATTGACTGGCAAAAAGCGCCGTATACCATGTCGGATCTCGCCAAAGATGCTATTTCTGTGATCGACGGTTATGGCATCAAAAAAGCGCATTTCATTGGCGATTCGATGGGAGGATGGATTTGTCAAAGAATCGGAGTAGATTATCCTGAAAAAGTCCTTAGTCTGGTCATTATCTCTGCAGGACCGATTGAAATAACGAAAGAAGGGTTGATGGATCTAACGACGGCTGAACAAGAGTTTCTAGATCATATGACAAAGATGTTTCTTTCAGTCAAAAATGGAAAAACGATAGAGGAAACTGTTCAAAATCTTTTGCCTGTTTGGCGTCATGCAAATGCAGAAATTTCATTCGATGAAGAGATGGCCAAAGCTTTCACAATCGATTTTCTGACCCGGACCAAAAATAAAAATGCCAAAAATCATGATCTAATGATGCAGGGATTCCTCGCTCAGATGAAACAATCAAATACCCTTTCCAAAATCAATCGGCCTATCTTGGTCATTCATGGAGATAAGGATCCAATCGTTTTGTTAAGACATGGTCAAGCTGTGGCGGATGCAATTCCAAACTCCCGGTTTGTCGTAATTCATGGCATGGGACATGTTTTCTTTAATCATGATTTAGAAAAGCGCATCGCTCAATTAGTTGTAGATCTTTTGAAAAATCACCGAAAGGAATCAACGAGTTGAAAAATAATATGTTAAAAAAAGATCTTCTTTCTAAAGAAGTATTCGATCAAGAACTTGCCTTATGTAGACAGCTTTGCCAAAAAAATGATGGAAGGTGTAATTGGGGCATTTGTGAAAATTGTGGTGTGATTCCTTTGCTTTATAAATTGCATAATGGGCAATTAATCGAAATCCAGGACGAATTGAAACAGATAAAAACGAATATTTTAAAACAAACTTGTTAACAATAAAATAATGAAAACAAAGCAATTCACTTTTGAATTAGCAACAATTAAATATCAAGAGCTGATCCATTCGTGGCTGCAACAGCCTCATGTGATGCAATGGTTCTGCGGTCAAGGATTGAAAAATACCATCCAGGAGCTGGGCCAATTTCTCCATGATTCTTCCATTTTCCAATATTGGCTCGCTTTCGATCAAAATCACCCATTTGCTCTACTGATTACCTCTTCCATTGATAAACCAAGTGATGAATTGACCCGGTGGTGCAGCGAATCTGGTGACGCGATCACACTCGACATATTGATCGGTGATCCGAATTATCTTGGAAAAGGACTCGCGCATCGATTGATTCAAGACTTTCTCGTGAATCAATTCGCTCATGTGAAAGAGGTTCTCATTGATCCGGATATGGCCAACTTGCGCGCGATCCATGTCTATAAAAAGGCGGGTTTTAAAATCGTTGGAGAATTTGTTCCGTCACATAGCGCTCAGCTTCATTACATGATGCGTTTAACCATGAGCGAGCTTTTAGCACTTGATCAGGATGGCTTATAAAGCTGTTGAACCATTTTAGGATGTCGGTCTCCGCGAACCTTTCCTTTTGAAACGATTGCATTGATCTTATCTATTTCACCCTGTGTGAAATGGATCTTTGCGCTCTTTATGTTTTCTAATACATGGACCGATTGCGTCGTTCCAAAAAGAGGGAGAAAGGAAGGCGACTGGGCCGCAACCCAAGCCAACGCCAATTGGGATAGCGAACAAGATTTTTCTTTTGCCATTTTCTGCAGAGAGCTGACAATCGAAAGGTTGTGGCTAAGGTTTTCATTTTGAAATCGAGGGAAATTTCGACGAAAATCATCCGGTGCTAAATTTTGAAATGAAGTGATTGCGCCACTGAGAAGTCCTCTGCAAATAGGACTGCAGGCGATAAATCCAATCCCAAGCTCTTTACAGAGAGGAAGGATCTGCTCTTCAGCCTCTCTTGAAAAGGGGGAATACTCTGCTTGAACAGCCGTGATGGGGTGTACCGCATGAGCTCGGCGAATATACTGTGCTCCCATCTCATAAAGTCCAATGTGTCGCACCAGGCCAGCTGAAACGAGCTCTGCCATTGCATGAATCGTTTCTTCGATCGGTGTATTAGGATCAACATGATGAAGATAGTATAGATCAATAACAGAAACCCCTAATCGCTTTAAGCTATTGACACACTGCTGCTTAATATATTGCGAAGTCCCGTTGATGGAGAACATCTCTGGCTTTTCTTTTTGACGGACAACGCCAACTTTGGTAGCAATACGGACATTTTTGCGAAGCGGAGTAATGGCGGTCCCTATCAAGGTCTCGTTTTCCCCGAATCCATAGTTATCCGCGGTATCTAACAAGGTAATGCCATTTTCGAGCGCTGTTCGAATCGCTTGAACGCATTGATCTTTGTTCGCAGGGCCATAAAAACCAGTCATCCCCATGCAACCGAGGCCTAATCCAGACACTTCAAGCGAATGAAACTTTTTCAAATCCATAAGCCTCAATATATAGTTGGTCGATAAAAAAAAGCCATATGCCAAATATCAGGTCACACAAGGTGCATGGATGCTGGAACGGGCGCAAAATCTTTCAGCATCTGCCTCAGATAGTCAAGCAGCTCTTCTTCTTTCAGGCAGATTTTATCCAAAGCTTGAGAAATCATTGGATTTAGCATGGCTTCCGCAAAAGCCGTTCTATTATCTGTTTTCAATCCCACTAACACCCTTTTTTGCTGAGTCAAAAATCGCTGTCCATAGGCGATGCCCAGCTCAACGCATGCGCCTTCATCAGGTACTCTCCCATCAAGGACAAACAAAAAGATCTCTGCCGCCAAAATTTGGTCCCGATCCATAGTAAACATCGCTCGCCTGCGATCATCTTTTGACATTTCTTTGTAAGGCGGCTTAGAGCTTTCAATGCCATCCCTTTGCGGCAAAAACACGCTAAAACCCAGCGCTTCCAATTTTAGGCAAAGTCGTTCATTGAACTGACGTTCAGCCTGATTAAAAAGTGGGCCTGCAAAATATAAGCGCAACTTACTTTTCATATGCCCCTATTCATGAGCATCTAATTAGACGATGGTCTGATGCGATCCACAGATCCTGACACACCAAATTCCAAATCCGCTTGGCCATTTCTATTGCCAATTTTCACCATTTTGCCGGACAAATTATCTTTTAATGCGGAGGCCACGAGTTGTATTTTTTCCATTTCCGAAGTCATTGAAGCATCTATCACTGCTAACGATACATGCAAAAAGTTACCAGAAATCGGCTTGCCTTGATTGTTTGATATTTCGTCTTGACCATCCAATTGTAATTTGGCCACAATGGCACTCCCCGTTTTGCCGCTGATAAATACGACATCGACAATCTGAAATTTCCAATCAGGCTTTATGAGCTTTTGGTAAGCACTTGCTACTTGTTCAACAGTTGGAGCTCGATCTCGAGGCAAGCTCATGTCCGCGCTTCTCAGATTTTCATAAATATCGCGAAGAGTTTCATGCCCATTCTCGACCCGTTTTTTCGTATACAACAAAGTCGCATGCATCTCTTCTCCAATGCCCGGTTTGGCCCCTTCCTCACGATGAGTGAGGATGATTTGATTATTCTCTTTTTTGATTAATGCTTTCGCATTATGATCGCAAGAATCAATTTGAACGTCGAAAAAATCTTTGATCATTTTTCGAGTTAGTTCATTAATCTCTACCGTTCCGATATAATCAGCAGAGCTTTGCTCTTCGAAGTGGATCTTTCCTCCAATCATCCATTCTTTGGAGGGGTTTTCTGTTTGAGCTTCTGCATATCCGCAGCAAGCAGAAATGGCAAACAGTAAACTGACAAGTTTTTTCATAAATTACCTATTTTAAGCGATCAACGTTACCACCTTGCTTCCTCATGTATGCAAGGATCTCTTCAATATCATTCAACCCTTCTTCCAAAACTGCTTTATAGACCAGATAACTGCTACCAACCGGTGTGCGCCCAAACGGGGCAGCTAATTTGTGCTTAGCCAGAAGGATCGTTTTTCGTTGTTGAGGAGTAATCGTTTCTTTGAATTTTTTCGATTCCTGCATCTTTTCAATCAGAACCCGCTTATCTTCGACGGCCCAAATATCGACTTTCCAAAGACGCATTCCATTGTTGAAACGATACTGTAAGAAAATTCCTTTAGGCACCTGCTTTGGGTATCTTTTGTGCATATCTTTCTCGCATTCGATGCTTGTTACATCTTCGCAGCGAATGAGATTTCGTGCGGCATCGGCGAATGTACTGATCAAATGATCCGGATTTTTGGTTTCGTAATACACATCTAAATCAGGAAAAACGAGCAGGTCGAGATAAGTGCTGCCAGCTAGATGAATGATTCCCGTCGATGAAAATGGCTGCCATAGCAAATCGTTGTTGAGTAATGCATCAGCCTCTTGTCGAAGTTGAGCTGCTATTTTTAGCACATCCATGATCAACGCCTCTTTCTTAGGAACCTAAATGATTGAAACTGTATGAGTATAACACATTCGTGCGATTATTGTACAACGGCGGCGCTGACAATTTTTGGATGAACTAAAGAAACTAAGTCCTTTAACTTCATTCTGATAGATTCGTTCGGAAGACCACAGCCAATGACAACGTCGGTGCAATTGTTAATGCTTGCGTCGAAATACACATCGGCAATGCCCATTAAAAGGCCGAAAGGGCACACTCCCCCAACATCCAGACCAAACCGTTCTTTCAAAGTTTCGATTTTTTCTAATTCGCAAGTTTCGCCTACGAGATCGGAAAAAGCGCGCATATTGACCTTTTGATCGCCGCGCAGGCAAATCAGGTAGTTTTTACGGCTCTTTTTTCCACGCATAACGAGGCTTTTGATTGTTTCTTGCATTTCAATGCAAATCTCTTGAGCAATATTTTGAGGAATTGTTTCCCGATGGGTGATGTGATGAAATGCGATTTTTTGGGTTTTTAATAGCTGCAGAATCTCATTACGAATGCTTTCGCCATTCATCATAAAGCTTGATGCTGTAAAAATGATTTCAATTCCGCTATGCCATGATATCGGAATCCCTGACCGCCTTTTTGCCCATATAATTTAATCGTTGAGTCAGAGTCGTCTATCATCAAGCTGTTTTCAATCTTTTCATCCAGACTCGCCAGTGCGATATCAAACAGCTTCCCATTGTCATCCTTTTTTAGGAGGCCGTAATCTGCGGAATTTATTATGACATCAAAGAGTACGTTGAGCTGATGGCTTGGAATCGTAATGTTCGTAAATACGTCCATGTTGTCCGTTACGATCCCGACTTTTTTGCCGGATTGTTTCAGTAATTTCACCAAAGCTATTGTCTCTTTTTCCAACTCCATCTTACGAACGCTTTCTTCATACAATTCGATCAATTTTTCAAATCCAATACCCGTGCTTTCCGCAATCAATCTATTGATCCCAATCGAATCTATTTGGCCTCGCATCCATTTCCAAACCAGTTCTTTGTTGCCAAAAACAGTCGACTGAATCCAGTCATAAACTTTTCGATATTTGGGCAGTAAGGTTTTCTCGTAAAATCGATCTTTACACAGTACTCCATCAAAATCGAATAATATCGTTTGATAATTCATTATTTTCTTAATTCTTCCCATTTTTTAACTATCGTTTCCGCCAAACACGCAGAGGAATCAACGATTTGAAAAGCATGGGGTGCAGCGGCTTTCAGCACGATATTCAAATCTGTGCAGGCCAGCAAGAGAGTATCTACCCCTTCTTCGCGAAAACTGTTGGCCAAATCTTCCCAGAGACGGATGGCCATTTCAAGATTGGCTGAGGTTTTTATACTCAGGATCATTTCGTCGATCTTCTTTTGCCAAAGAGGATGCATTATGCAAACTGAAATTGGCATGGCTCAATCCTTTCTGATAGATTTGCGATTCAAGAGTGGGACGAGTTCCAAGAATCGTGATTTTCTTGGCTGATTTGGGTATACGATCGAGGGTAGCGCTGACAATGTTGAGCAAAGGGACTTTGACACAATGCTGCAGCTCTGAAAAATATAAATGAGCCGTATTGCAGGGCATAGCGATAAAATCAACGCCGCAGGCTTCTAATTTTTTCAGGCCGCAACAGATCGTTTTTTCCATGAGTTTATGATCGATCGGGCGATCCACATAAAAAGGGGTCGGTAACGAGTAAATCATCATGGGCGGAAAATCTATGTCGTTTTTTGCCCCGGTTAAAGACTGTAATGCAGAGACCACTTGGTCGATGAACGGTCCGGTCGATTTTGGTCCCATCCCCGCAAGAATTCCAATCATTCTTCACCTTCAAGTCAAAGCAGTCATCATAGCAGCTTGTCTCTTGGAGTCAATTTTTGATTTTTAAGGACTTATAAACAAATTGGATGGCCTCCTCCAAAAATTGGGACACTTCTTTTTGTTTTTCGAAAAATCTCGGGAGTACATTACTCACAAACCCTTCCAGATGCGCAGGAAGTTTCTCCAGTTTAAAAAGAAATGGTTCCATTCGCTTAAGAGCAGGATCATATGTATCATTGAGAACGAATAAAATTTGGATCAATGCATCTATTCCACGAAATAAATGGAATTGATAAGCGAGAATTCCTATATTCCTTAACGCGTAATCTTTAAGTTCTTCGTGGGCTTCGAGAAGAATAGGAAAAAATTCCTGGACGATCGTGCTTTTGAGTGGCTGCGGAATGGGCCTAATCTGAGATCGGATTTTGTGAATGAAATAGTTTTGATCATACAGAACTTTACAGGATTCTAGAAGGCCGAGGAAGGTATAGGGCCTGAAGGGAAATTCCTTAAAGGTGATTTGATGTTTCACGATGAGATTTTTGACAACGCGATTGACCCAAGTGATTGTGTTGTAACCAATCTCTACTTTTTTACCATGAACTAACAGTTTGTCGTTGATGGGAGACCAGGAGTTATCCCAACCGTTGTTCCGCGGAAGGGCGGCTGGGGCCATTTCTACAATCTTTGCATGGGGGATTTTTTCATAAGCATCTTGTCTGATATCAGGGACTGGGATTGTTTTGAGCAGCACCAAGAGATCGAAATCTGATTTTTCATCCTGTAAGTTTTGAGCATAAGATCCATACAGCAAAATACTCCGAGGCTCTAGATGCTTTACAAGGACAGGAATTGCTTGCTCGATAATCATTTCTATTCTCTGATTTTCTTTCAGACGCCCTTAAAAAGGAAGACAACTCCTCCTATTGGGACCACTCAAAGAATACAACCTGTTTCCCATGGTATTTTTGATGATCGAATTCTTTAAATCCAAGATGTCTATAGAAAGCAATCGCATCGGCATGGTCGCAGGATGTTGCCAAGAAAATCCGCTTGAGGTCGGGCTTTTGTTTTAAAACGGAAAAGAGAAGTTCTTTTCCCAAGCCAACGCTCTGCATTGAAGGGTGAATCATTAATGGATTTACGAACGCTTCTCCCGGCTTGACGACATCAAATATGACAAATCCGACAACGGCCGAATTCTTTTTTGCAACGGCAAAAAATGCTTCCGGAGGTTGTTTAGTCAATTTGGGTCGATAATAGTCCATTCGCTGATTCCAATTTTCATTCAACTTTTTTTCAGCGGAAGCAGCATCTGCCGCGTCGAGCCACATTTTGTATAATCCTCGGTCGAGCCAAGTTTCAATAAAAACCTGTCGCACCTGTTCTAATGTCGCAGCATCGCCCCATTCACAAACAATCGGGTTTCCTTTTTTATCGACGAAAGACCATTGGCTGCCGTTTGTCGAATAAACCATATCTGCAAGAATAGGGTTGCCAACGGCTGCCTGCGCCATCTCAACGGAGTGAGGCACGGGCGCTTTGTTTGTATCGAAAAACAACATTTTGATCCTTTCTATTTATGTTACTAAATATTATTCAATGTTTATGTGTATTGTTCAACATCGGAAAGCGTAAATTGGGTGTAGATTAATAAAAACAATCATTTGGATTTATGATTTATCCCGAGAGCTTAAAAATAGTTTTATAGCTGTATAGCTAATAACACCCATAACCATCCAAGTTAAAACATTTAATGGCAGGGATTTTACTATATAAGCAGCTATTATTACTCCGCATACTCCACTAATTGTTATAATCAACGTGCATCTTCTGTTGTAGGCGCCTTTTTTTATGAATCGGATGCCTGCGACCGGCATTAAGAAAGCGCAAGAACCCATCATAATAGGGAAAGCAGCTAAAGGACTTAACCCCAAAGCACACACTAGAGCCAAACAAGGCGCATACAAACCGATTCCAAGAGTCATTAAAGCGCCTAAAACAAAGTTGCCTACGACCGCCATCATCAGTTTCGTTCCTGTCAGGCCAATAGCATCCCCTCCTGAAGGCAATGCTCCAAGTTTTCCTGCGAACATAATGATTAAAACAGCTCCCAAAGCAGCCGCCATGCCCAATTGAACTTTTTTTTCGTCCATTTTTGCAACGATTCCAGCTCCAACTGTCGCTCCCAAAACCGCTGCTACTAACATGGAAATGAGGGTAGTCATGTCAACAGATACTTCTTTGATAAAGATCAGAGCCTCTGCAATGATAGGAATGCACATCGCTGTATTTAGTGTTCCCGGAATAATTCGGTCTTTTACCAAATGGAAATGCTTAAAGATTGCTGTCATGGGCGCAAATCCGCCAAGACTTAATGTATCGAAAAAACAAACAAAAAATCCGGTTAGTGAAATCGTTATCGCGCTTCCCTTAACCTCAAGCTCCCCCTTTTTTTTGGCCGCTCGATAATCTTTGAAAAAAACCACTCCAAAAATCGCGGCTCCGACCATGAGCAGCGCCAGTAAAATGTTAACCAAATTCATCAGTCCGCACAGTGTTTGTGTATCAAGTTGTTGATGATAGAGAGCCAATCATACCCATCAAGTGGAATCTTTCCTATGGGAAACCGTTAACATATAGACTTTACCTTTTGTCTGTAAAAGTTGAAGGTGCAAAGAAATAAATTTTTTTGACACAATACAAAACGCTAACCAGGAAAAGGAGATAGAAAAAGAGATGACAATAAAAATTTTAAAACCGTGCGTCAGACCGAGACACAAATTTGGCGCGGTTCGATGCGAAAGGGATGGTAAGAGGTTCCCTTCCAAACTGGAGGCCAGGTATTACGATAGACTGCGCATATTACAAAACAGCGGTCAGGTTTTGTTCTTTTTACGGCAGATCCCTTTCGATCTTCCGGGAAGTACCAGATATGTCTGTGATTTTCAAGTGTTCTACTCCAACGGCGACATCAGTTTTGTCGATACGAAAGGCAAAGATACCGCCCTGAGTCTAACAAAGCGAAAAATGGTCGAAGACCTCTATCCAGTTACCATCGAAATCGTCAGCAAAGTATAAATCTTTAAGCCGAAAGGCTTCTACTCAATTACCCAATTACTCTTTTCGATCCTAAACCACCCCATCAATGCGAAAAAAAAGCGTTTAGGAAGCGTGTAGGCTATAAAAAAGCAAAAAAGAGAAATGGAATGACAAGAAAAGCAATCAAAACCGAGGACTGTTTGACTCGAGATGCTGAGCTTGTGTGGCATACAGAGCTCAGAAGAATCAAGGATCTGAAAGAACACGAGAAAAATCCGCGGAAAATCACAAAAGATCAAATGGAAAAGCTCAAGCAATCGCTGAAGAGCTTTAATTACGTAGAAACGATCGTCATCAACTTGGATAACACGATCTTGGCTGGGCATATGCGGATTCGGGCAATGAAAGCTTTAGGGCGCGGCAAGGAAGAGCTCGAAGTTCGGGTTCCAAATAGGCAGCTCACCGGAAAGGAAGCGGAGGAATATCTAATCCGCAGCAACAAAAATTCAGGAGAATGGGATTGGGAACGGCTGGCCAATGAATGGGAAGTTACCGACCTGTTCAATTGGGGATTTACAGAAGATGAGCTGCAATTCAAGGATCCTGAAAACATCGAAGCTATAGACGATGGCTACGAAGAAGAGCTGCCGGAGGAACCCAAGACAAAGGCGGGCGACATTTATGAACTCGGCCGGCATCGGCTCATTTGTGGATCCGCGACCCTTCATGGAGATATTGAAAAAGTGCTGAAATCCAATCTGATCGATCTTGTCATTACCGACCCTCCTTATAATGTAGCCTACAAGGGAAGGACAAGGGATGCGCTCACCATCAAAAACGATGATCTTTCTAATGAGGAGTTTGAGTCGCTTTTAAGAGATTTCTATATGAATGCTTACATCTTTATGAAGGAGGGCGCTGGGATTTATGTCTTTCACGCAGATTCGGAGGGGGAACGATTTCGGCGGTTTTTTCGAGAAGCGAATTTGAAGATGACGCAATGCTTAATCTGGCTCAAGAACTCGTTTGTTCTCGGAAGGCAAGATTATCAATGGCAGCATGAGCCGGTTCTGTTTGGGGGAAAAGAATATTCGGATCATGACCCGGTGCTATATGGATGGAAAGAGGGAGAAAAACACCGTTGGTATAGCAATCGCAAACAGACGACTCTTTTGAAATTTGATCGTCCCCAGAGAAACGCCGAACACCCCACCATGAAGCCAATTCCTTTGATCGGCTATCTAATCAATAACAGCTCGAAAAAGGATGATCTTGTTTTTGACTTCTTTCTGGGCTCTGGCAGCACGCTAATCGCGGCGGAGCAGCTCGGACGTCGATGTTTTGGATGCGAATTAGACCCAAGATATTGTGATGTGATTGTCACCCGTTACAAAAAATTCAAGACGCAAAGAAACGAGGTTTACGAAATCAAGCTGAATGGAGAGGTCTATGCCTAGAAAACCAACGGGAAGACCAAATGGCCGGCCTAAAAAAACAGTTAAGCCTCCTGTCGACCCGAAAGCTCCTCCTTCGGAATGGAAAGGGGTCATCCCCGAAAAAGAGATCAATCTCGATCAAGTGCTTTATTGGACGGAATTGCAAGCGACCGCCGAAGAAATTGCAGGCGCTTTCAGGGTCAGCGTCGACACTTTGAATCGAAGGTTGAGGGAGGCTTTCGGTATGGGTTTTGCGGAGTTAAGAAAAAGGTGCAACGGGCTTCATAAACTCTCCCTCCGACGCTACCAATTTCAGCAAGCTGAACGCAATGCAACCATGGCTATCTGGCTTGGCAAGATATGGCTCGGTCAAAGAGAGACAATTGTCACAGAAACGATCGTCAAAGGAGAAGACCCCGTCCAAATTTATATTCCGGATAACGGAAGGGGCGACTGCATAGAAGAAAAAGTGGAGGAGCCGAATGCCTAAAATCAAGCCGCAGGAGGGACCGCAGCGTCAGTTTTTGGACTCCCCTGCAGATATCGTGATTTATGGAGGCGCTGCGGGAGGCGGTAAAACGTATGCGCTTCTCTTGGAATGTTTACGCCACAGGAATGTTCCAGGATTCTCCGCCGTGATATTCCGAAGAAATAGCACGCAAGTGCGTAATCCAGGCGGGCTATGGGACACAAGCTGTGAAATCTTTCCTCATGCCAACGGCATACCCAAAGAATCGACGCTCGAATGGGATTTCCAGGGTAAAGGAAAAGTCAAATTTGCCCATCTCGAACACGATAAAACGCGGTTTGATTGGCAAGGTGCCCAAATTCCTTTTCTTGGGTTTGATGAGTTGAGCCATTTTTCTTGGTCGCAATTCGTCTATATGCTATCGAGAAACCGATCAACCTGTGGAGTAAAGCCTTATATTCGGGCAACGACCAATCCCGATTCAGATTCCTGGGTCAGGCAATTCATTTCTTGGTGGATCGATGAGCAATCAGGATATCCCATTCATACCAGAAGTGGAAAAATACGTTGGTTTATCATCCAAAACGATGAAACAATCTGGGCATCGAGCCGTGAAGAGCTCATAGAAAAAGATCCGTCATGCCTTCCCAAAAGCGTCTCGTTCGTCGCGTCCACGGTACATGATAATAAAATCCTTCTGGAAAAAGACCCCGGCTATCTCGCCAACTTAAAAGCTCTTCCCCGTTTTGAGAGGGAACAGCTGCTGATGGGCAACTGGAATGTACGTCCAACGGCTGGTATGTTTTTTCAACGATGCTTTTTCGAGATCGTTAAAGCAGTCCCCAAAGGCGGGACAAAAGCAGTCCGTTATTGGGACCGCGCGGCCACGAAAAAAATCGAGAACAATGATCCTGATTATACTGTCGGGCTTCGACTCGAAAAAGACAGAAATAACATCTTGTATGTCACTGATATGGTGCGAATTCAGCAAAGCCCTTTAGGAGTACAAACTGCGATCAAAAACACAGCGAGCCAAGATGGAATCTCCATCAGAATTGGCATTGAGCAAGACCCTGGCCAGGCGGGAGTCAGCGAAGCCGATTATCTACTCCGAATGCTTCAAGGCTACAACGTGAAAACCTTCAAAGCGACCCAAGATAAAGTGACCCGAGCGCTCCCGGTTTCTTCCCAAGCAGAAGCTGGCAATATTAAAATCCTACAGGCTACCTGGAATGAGGATTTCCTGAGAGAGTTGGAAAATTTTCCGGAAAGCGCCCACGATGATATCGTCGATGCTTTTAGTGGAGCATTTCTAATGCTGACCGATGCCGCGTATAACTTAGAAGCAATGACAAGTCTTTAATGGTTCCGAAACGCATCTGATTATGCGAATTTAAGATTGAGCCCAAGAGCTGCCAGCAAAACAATGAGTGTATGCCATTTTGGGTTTCCTTCTTCGGAAAGCGTCTTATATAGACTCTCTCTACCGATCTTAGCTTTTTTAGCCAAATTGCCAAGGCCACCCTGCGCTTCTGCAACATTTTTCAATGCAAGAAGAAATAGATGTTGAGATTCCACATCTCCCTTTAGGCTTTCTTCGAGGGCTTCGTTTAAATAAGCAACGGCTAAATCATGCTCTTTCAGTTTCTTAATTAGCCAATCTTGATGTTTTTTACTTCTTGCCATATTTTTTTCCTCTGGAGTGATAATCTTCTAAGTACTCCTTTGCTTTGCTTATATCATTGCTCTGCGAGCTCTTCTCTCCCCCGCAAAGCAGCAAGACAATTGTGTTGCCTACTTTGGAATAATAAATTCTGAACCCAGGTCCGTAATCAATCCGAAGCTCGGCAATTCCATCTTTTAGCGCTTTGCAATTACCAAAATTTCCGATTCTGAGCCTATCCAGACGAGCAATTATCTTTGCCTGGGATCGCTTTTCTCGGATACCGTCAAACCAATCGTCGAAGGGACAGGATCCTCGGGCGGTTTCGTACAGTTCAATGTCTATTTCCATTTACCTCTATTGTATCCTACAAGATACATATTTTCAAGCCTGTTTGGCGATTATTTTGTGGGTTAACGCCTAAGATATTTATACACAGTCTTCTAGCTAGATCACTCTTTGCCCTGGTCATGTAACTCAAACACCCAATTAAATTGAGTGGGTGTTTCTGTTACATTATATTTTGTTTGGAGATGGGGCCGTGCATTCTTTCTCATAGAGAGCTCGAATGGCATCACAAGCAATCATCGAGCGATCAATCTTACGATCTTTGCGTAGACGATGAATGTAAAGCTCCGTGAATGCTTCTTCGGCTTCTTCGGTCAAATAAACCGTCGCCTTGATCTTTTTCTTAGTCCGATTTGAAATGGCCTGCCCACCAACCTCTTTGTCGTTTTGCTGCACTGTCTCTAATTCACCCATATATCTCCTATTTCTGTTGGTTGCGCTGACATTAAGATGTATAAGCAATAACGCTCGAATTGTCAACATCTACACTTACGGTCTTTGCGTTTAATCGACTTAATGATTGAAGGAGCCAAAACATCTTATCGACAAATACAAACGAGAGCTAAAACTTCGAGTTGCCAGGAAAGAAATTTCGAGCTAGATTTTATTGTTTATAAATCGAGTTATAAACAATTCGAAGGCTGAGTGAATGGCCCGATTTCTCCCAGCCCTCGCCAGCCAACGCATCTGGGGTAAACATGAACCTGATTCCCGTTTTACAAGAAATGCCCATTTCACGGGTATTGCAAACCTACGAACAGGCCACTTCCGCCAAATCCAATTTCATTTGGAACCAACTGGAGTCAGTGTCCATTGCTGAAGCTGTCAATCACTGGCTCGCGACCCTCAGCACCAAAACAAGAATCAATTATCAATCCGGCATCAAAAGGTTGATCGAATTTGGATGGCTCAATCCCCTGCTCAATTTACAAGCCTTTGCCCTGGTCAATCACGAAGGAATTATCGATCAGATCAAATTATGCCCTTGTTGGGCGGAAACGACAAAGCAAGCCAGAGCTGCTTGTTATATTTCATTCACAGGATTTTTGAGCAGACGTCTGCGAGGAGTCATTCAAAAAGCTGTACCCAGCAAAGAAGGAAGCTCGAAAACGTTTTTCACGCTCTATGAAAAAGTCAAAACGAACGCCATGACCCAAGCACAATGGCTTTTATTTTTTCAGGAGCTGGAGAAAATTAACTCGAGGGACTGTCTGATCGGCAAGATCATTCTTCAGGGCGGGAAACGAGTCAATGAGGTGCTTTCATTAATAACGCAGCAAATCGACTGGGAAAAACGCGAAATCACCTTCATGCAATCCAAAACCAGAAAATTGCACAAAGAAACCATTATCACCTACTCTGAAAGCATCATGAAGGCGTTAAAAACATACATTGGCGATCGGAAAGGCTGCGTCTTCGTAACGAGATCAGGAAAATCCGTCATGATTAATCAATTGGCGATCACTTTTGCAAAGGCAGGACATGCAGCCGGCATCCCCTTTAAAGTTTCTCCGCACGTTTTGCGAGCATCCACCGTCACCTATCTGAAACAGCAAGGATTTCAGGACAGCGATATCATGCGAGTGACGGGACATTCCACATCAGAAATGGTGCACGCTTATGACAAATCCTCCCGTGCGGAAAATGCCAGCAAAAAAGTGAATTTAATATCCTAAAATGCCTTATAATATGGGAGAAACTGGAGAGTGCACTATGAAAAAACAAGATTCACTCAGTTTTTTTAAAAACGAAGCTCCTGAGGTTGCTAGAGCTTTTGATGGTTTGATTCAGTCGTTGGTTCAATCAAAGGGCTTAGATGAAAAAACGAAACATCTCCTATATATCGCCCTAAAGGCGGCTTCCGGTGATGATACGGCGATCCCATTCCATGTACCTATGGCCAAGAAATTGGGAGCGACACGCGATGAAATTAAAGACGCAATATTATTAACGCTCACTGTTTCTGGGCTCAAGGGGGTTGTTACGTGTCTACCAAAGGCCCTGGCCGCCTATGATGAAGGATCGCCACTGAAATTGTGAGTTTACAATTCATCATGAACACTATGAAAACCAGGACATTTCAAAATGTGATTAGATTTTTGTTAATGGAAAGAACGATAAAATGTTATGGAAAGCTAGTTCATAAAAATTTTAAACTGTTGGATACCGTTTCGGGCGAAACAGCTTGGTGCGATTTTGTGGGAGAGAATGAATGGGGCGAATGTACGAATGTAATTCAAAATGATAAAGAAGCGAAATATCTTTTTCAAAATCTATTTAACATAAAAGATTTGCACGAATTTGAGAAAATGAACGGCATTAAAATAGGGCCCATTTCTATTCCTTCCTCTCAAGGAGGAGATTGGAGAGAGTACTATGTAGACACAAAAAGCAGACTTCAAGCTGGGATAGAAAAAAAGCTGACAATGACATATCCATACCAAGCGAATTCCTTTTTAAAAAAAGGAACTTTGATCATTGAAATATTGGACCCTTCATTTGGCGGATTTAGAAAAGATATAGAAATTTCAAGATCCTATTTAGACAAATTAGCGGTTGATATCGACCCGCTTTTTCAGAAAAGCAGTTTTAGCTCTATTTTGCTGGTTGATGCATTGAACCCATTCGATCAAGACGTTGAAAATTCAACATACAAGCTAAAATCAGTCTGATTTATTCCAAAAATTGAGAAAAGTCGATGATTTTATCAAAATATTCAGCTTCTAAAACACTTTCTTCCACTCCATTCACATGAATAAGAACAGGCCTAATTGAAAAATTTTTGGGAATGATTAATCGTTTTCTCTTTTCTTCCATTTCCTCAAGAATTTTTTTCTCGATCTTATTCTTCTTAAATTTAACTTCGCATAAATACAGGTTATGAAATCGAGTTTGAATCATATAATCGATTTGGCATCCTGGTTGTTTTGTTGTCGAGCTTTGAAAAAACGGTCCATCCATAACTACCTCCTCGGCCGAAACATTCAGCATCTCCCAAAGAGTTTTATAGTTATGGGTAACAAGGTTTTCAAATTGCAGTCCCATGACTCCTTCCCAATTAGGCAGATTATTCAGCATCGATTCCGGCACTTTCTCTTGTTCGATTTTAGTGCGGTTCGGACCGATATATTTCAAATAGAAGCGCAAATAGTTATCACTTAATCTATAACGGCTCAGTTTCTTGTACTTCCCGTTTTTCAGATCCCATGTAAACTCTCTTCTTATGAAACCAGCCTTTGTCAATTCATCCAAATATTGACTGTATAGACCTCCTCCCCTTTTACCAAGTTCTTTGCAAATTTCAGCGAGTTCTTTGGGCCCGCTGGCAAGGCATGTCACGATTTCTTTATGGCTTCCTTTGCGACGAGAAAAAAGATCTGAGAATATTTCATCGAATTCGCGAACAAGCAAGCCGCCTTTTGAAAAACACAAATCTCGAATATTTTGTTCTGCGGATAACTGCGGCTTAATACGCTCCAAATAGAATGGCACGCCTCCGGTTATAGATAAAACTTTGAACTTTTCATAAGCTGTAATACGCGTTTCTTTGGGATGCCAAAATGCATTGCATGTTTTAAGAGGAAGTTCGTCAAGAACCATATCAATGACGATTCTTCCAAGAAATCCAGTATTGCTGAGAATATTCTTCTCAATCCAAGAAGAAATCGATCCACAGAGTGCAAAAATCAGATGAGGATTCTTGCTAAAATACATATCCCAAGCAGTTTTTAAATGGCCTAAAAATTCAGGATCTTTTCCGCCCATCCATGAAATTTCGTCGAATACAATCAGCACTCGTCCTTTTTGGGTATGTTTAGAAAGGTGCCAGAAGATATTTCCCCAATCATCGGGCTGGACGCCAGGAATACCATTCCTCTCGAGCTGTTTCACGAAAACAACACGCTGCGACTGTGCTGTTACCTTAGGTGCTGGAGGATTTCCAGAAAAAAAATAGCTCTTTATTTCTTTGCCAAACTCGGCAAGCAACCTACTTTTTCCGATCCTTCTTCTGCCTCGGACCACAATAAGACTCGCGCTTCTGGTGCTCAACAATCCTTTGAGCCTGGCCATCTCAGCTTCACGGCCGACAAATTGGGCGGTTTTCATGCGGTTCTCCTGAACTTTAATCACATAATACCTCTTTTTGAGAGAACAAATCAATCCGCAAATAGCAAAAATAGCGTTTTGCGGATGGGTTTTTTAAGACAAAAATACATCCGAAAATGGTGTTTTTTGCCGTTTGCGGATGTTTTTCTTTGATCTAAAAACAATCCGATAATCGACAAAACCTTGTTTTACGGATACTTTTTTTGGGGTTAAGAGCGGAAATCTAAAAAAATTTTCCACTACAAAGCACCGCGTAATCGGTTTTTATAATACTGAATATTAGTATATTACAAATTTAAATGGTTGTGTGACGCGTAAGCCATTGGTTCTATTCACAGCGGATACTCCGGTTTCTCTAAAAGTATCCGCCGCGTTTAGAGATTTATATCCGGCGGATACTCCAGCAAAACCTTTTTCTATAGGAAAAACATCCCCAAATCGGAAATTTCCATTTTGGGGATCAATTTTTAAGTAAATTTTTTCATCCCCAAAATGCATTTCCCCAGATTGGGGATGGATATTTGAGAAAAAAAGTAGTTTGTCTGTTTGTTGATAGATTTTTATTCTTCAAAACCTACCCAAACGACTTAAATGGGCAGGTTTTGTAAAATACCAAAGAGAAAAAAACCGATCCAATTTAAGCTATTCTTTTTTATTTTGATATGATAAGGTGACTCTTGTCAGGCTTTCAGTCTGGCGTTCAAGACTCATCGATCCAATTCCTCAAGAAGCCAACCTTCTAATCTTGGAATCAGATGGGCACCTATAATTTCAAAAAAAAGGCAGAAGAAGAACAGACTCGCATCGCACATCACGATGGTGCGATTAAATCGGATGGCTGGATCAACGTCCTCACGGGACTTGGTTTGCGCGGCAGAGATAAAAATGTGCACGCGCATTTCCGCTTGGAAAAGATCTTCGAACAAGCCGAATTGGATCAGCTCTATCGATCCGATGGAGTGACGCGACGGATTATGGACATTATCCCATCCGAAATGGTGCGACAAGGATGGGAAATCGAGGGAGATTCGGACCAGAAGATCAACGCTGCACTAGAAACCATTAAGGCCAATTTCAACTTGATCACACTCCTCAGGTGGGCCCGTCTATATGGAGGCGCTCTATGCGTAATGGGGATAGCAGATGGATTGCCCCTTGAAGAACCTGTCGACGAGAAAAACATTCGCGATGTGAAATGGCTCCATGTTTTTGATCGATATCAATCGTTTAGCAGGGACGGCACTTTTGAAAAGGATCTCAACAGCCCAAATTACGGCTTTCCGAATGTGTATACCGTTAATGACACCCGAACAGGGGCTCTTTTCTATGTGCACCATTCCCGCATTTTGCGGATCGATTGGTCGATCCTGCCTCCCCGGCAGCAAAATTTCAATAATGGCTGGGGAGATCCGCTGATCCAATCGATTTATGATGAGTTGAGAAATTACTCAACCGCCTTTGCAAATGCGGGCCTCATTATGCAGGATTTTGTCAATTATACTCTGTCGATTCCGAACCTTGCTGAGTTAATCGCTTCGCAGTGCGCTGACAACCAAGTGATGAAGCGGCTTGATCTGCTCAATCTAACCAAAAGCGCAACCAACACGATGATTTTAGATGCCGCAGAAAAATATGAGAAATCTTCAACCAACATCGCTGGCATTCCCGAGCTTTTGGATCGTTTTATGCTGGCTCTATCTGCAGTGTCCGGGGTGCCCGTCTCCTTGCTCTTCGGGAGAAGTGCCGCGGGGCTCAATGCAACGGGCGATAACGACGTCAGGAACTTTTATGACATGGTCAAGCAAGAACAAGAGTCAAAACTCAAACCAGTTCTGGAAAAATTAACGCGATACATCATGCTCTCGAAAGACGGCCCATTTTCTGGAATAGAACCGGACAACTGGTCGATCCAATTCGTCCCTCTTTGGCAAAACACCGAAGAACAGGAGGCGAACATCCGAAAAATCGTAGCAGAAACAGATGCGATTTACCTGGATAGAGGCGTTCTCGATCCAACGGAAGTGGCCGTTTCTCGCTTTGGAGGAAACCGATGGTCGATGAATACAGAGGTTGATCTGGAAGCGCGTAAAGAAGGCTTTGATCCCGAGGAGCTCTCTGAATTGGAACAAGAGAAAAAAGAGCAAGAATCGCCTCCTCCTGGCATTGGCCCGGATTTTATGCCGACAGGGCTTGGATCACGCGCGACGGTGTGATGATGATTTCAATGAACCGGCTGGCTATCAGAAAGAGCAAACTCGGTCCGATCAAGCGCAAAAAACCTCCGCAATGGCATCACCCCTCCTCGCAAGAACGGGAATATACGCGCGCGCTTTTGTCTTTAACGAATGAACTCAAACGACAAATCCAGGAAATCATCATCCCGGCACTCCCCTCTCTGATTTCAGAAGTAGAACAACTCTATCCAACCGCCTCTTCGCGAAAAGATGATTTTTCAGATTCATTAAAAAGATTGATTAATACTGTAATACAAGCTATAAAGGGCAAAGTTGAAGAAACGATAGCTGCATCAAAGGTATTTGGCGCACAAATCGCCAGCTACAATAAGCGGCAGTTCGATAGAATGACCAATTCTGTATTCGGAATTGACATCTTTATCGATCAGCCTTGGCTCCTGGATCAATTGAAATTGTTCGGAAGTCAAAATGCTCAGTTAATCCGCTCTCTTCCGGCCCAAGAACTCGATCGGGTTGCACAGATCATCGAGCGGGGCTTGCAGGAAGGAAGCAGATTTCACTCAATGACTCAAGATATCCAAGAAACATTCGGAGTGACTAGACGACGGGCGAAGCTGATCGCCAGAGACCAGACATCCAAATTGAATGCGAGTCTTACAAAACTGAGACAGCAAGAATTGGGTGTGAAAGAATACATCTGGCAAACGGCTGGCGATGAAAGAGTCCGCGCGACACACAGGGCCCACGATGGTAAAAAATTTCGGTGGGACCAACCTCCGAAAGATACGGGCAACCCGGGAACAGACATCAATTGCCGCTGTGTAGCTGTTCCAGTACTCGAAGGACTCTTGGATATTTAGACCCAACCATTCAGCTGTCCAGAAATCCACACACCCATCTACCCATCCATCCAGTTAACCAGCAAGCCAACCGATTCAAATCGAATCTGTTGTGTGTTTAACGTTTTTGGGTTAAGCCATGAAATTAAATAGTGTTGCGCGTTTCGACAGAGGACAAGTCAAAGGAGATGCCTTCATCACAGATGAGGGATACATCAAAGCGAATGCTATTGTCACTCGTACTGGCGTTTTTCTTTATAAAAATCCAGATGGAACGCTTCGCAAAGAGCTACGACATCCTGACGAGATTTTCAAGGTCGAAAGCTTGGACACCTTGAAAATGATCCCCGTGACAAATGGGCATCCATCGGAACGATTAGTCACGGCCGAAAATGCGAAACGGTTAGCCATTGGCTACACTGGAGAAACAGTTACACAAGACGGTGAATATGTCCTCTCCCATTTCATGATTACCGATCTTGAAAGCGTCAAAGACGTAATGGAAAGAAAGAGAAGAGAGCTCTCTCTTGGATACACAGTCGATCTCATTCCGGAAGAAGGAAGCTATAACGGCCAGCCCTACAACTTCCGTCAAACAAATATCAAATACAACCATCTAAGCATTGTAGACAACGCCAGAGCAGGCAGCGAGGCGCGCATCGCTTTAGATAGTTCCGATGCAGAAGAAATCTTAATGGAGGAGGCCATCATGGCTAAAAGGAAAGTCAAGATTGACAACGAGGAGATTCTGATGGAGGACAATGTAGCTGAGCGTATCGAGCAGCTCCTGGCCCGCATCGCCAATCTCGAAGCAGAAAAAAGCAAACTGGCAGAAGAAAAAGACAAATTATCTGCGGAGTTAGGCGCCATCAAAAATGGGGATAACGATCTCAAAGAAGAAGAAAAAGACGAGGAAGAGAAAAAAGAGGAGAAGGAAGTGGGGTTTATGTCTAAGGAAAATCCTTATGCCACCCGCGAAACTCCTGTAAAAGCTCCTAACGGCGAGCGCGTTCCTCCCAAACCCGAAGATAATGAGAAAAGGGAGAACGATAAGTACAACAACATGGACTCTGCGAAAATCCGCTCTCTTGTGAAAGAGCGTGTGAAATTACAAAAAATCGCCGAGGGCGTTTTGGATACGAAAACGTTGTCCAAAATCGATGACATGTCAGACCTCGAGATCAAAAAAGAGGTCATTCAAGCGCGTCAAAAGAATGCAAATTTGGACGGCAAAAGCGCTGTCTATATTCAAGCGCGATTTGATGCACTCGTCGAAGACATGACTCAAATCGCCCCTTCGCAAGTCATTGCCACCCCTATCGAATACAGAACTAAATTGGACCATCAGTCGATCGATGCCGCCATGGCTCGCCAAACGATGATCGATAAGATGAAAAATGGTTATAAGCCCGGAGGTAAGATACCATGCCACAACTAAGCTATCCCTTTTTAATGGACATCGGGAGCGTAGGTCTTTTAGCCGATTCTGGCTTTAGAAACGTCCTATCTCCTATCGCTTTTGAAAATTTTAATGTGGGTCTTGGACTTGCAAAAGTAATCGGCCAAGATTACGTTGTTCGTCTCCCGCAATCCAACCTCTCTACCGCCATCATCAATGCTGATCTGGTCACTGGCAACGTGATCAATGTCAGCATCAATGGCATCGCACTGGCGCCTATCAATTTTGCCACCTCTAGCGCAGCAACGATGAATGCAATTGCCGCTGCCATTCTGGCTCAACCTCATATTGCTTCTGCAGTTGTGAGTGACCCCAATAGCTATACCCTGACCGTTACAGCTACAGAGAGCAATGTCGCCATCGTTAACTCGTTCGTAGTAACAGGCGGCGCTTCCCAAGCAACAGCCACTATTACCAATACGACTCAAGACACGTTCTATGGAGTCGGAGCAAGAACCCAAAACAGGCCAAACCCGTTGAATCCGCTCGGATCTTTCGGAAGCCCGATTTATCACCAAGGTGATTGCGTATCCTTGCTGACTAGAGGTCGCATTTATGTTGTAGCTGAGCAAAAGCTAACGAGCGACAGCCCTGTTTATTGGAGATTCGCTGCAAACGGTCTGCTGCTGCCCGGTGGCTTCCGGGCCGACTCCGATGGAGGCCTCGCCATAGCTCTCCCAACAGCGAGATATACCCTTGGAGCCGCAGCAGGATCTGTTGCCATCGTAGAAATCAATTTGCCGAATTAAGGAGAAGGTAAAATGGACAAAATTGTTAGCGTGAATCTCGACTCGGCGGAAACAGCATTCTTTGCTCGTGAGCTCGAGTACATAAAATCAAAGTCTTACGATATCGAATTCCCTCCGCTGAAATCCACTAAGCTCATTCCCGTAAGCACAGAAGCGGGTCCGGGCGCGGAATCGATTACTTATCAATCGTTCGAAGAAACCGGTCTTGCTCGCATTATTTCGAGCTATGCCGATGACTTTCCTCGCTGCGATATCCGCGGCAAGGAGTTCATCACCCCTGTCAAATCGATTGGCGCCAGCTATGGATATTCCATGCAGGAAATCCGCGCGGCGATGTTTGTAGGTCGCAGTTTAACTCAGCGCCAAGCCAATGCGACTCGCAGAGCCAACGACCAGAAAGTCAACAGACTCGCTTGGTTTGGAGATAGTTCATCAAACATTTTGGGGCTCACCAACAACCCGAATATTCCAGCTGCATCGGTGCCTGCCGATGGTTCTGGCGGATCTACTCTTTGGGTCAATAAAACCCCCGACCAAATTCTGCGAGACATGAACCAATTGGCCAATGGAATTGTTGCCTTGACGAATGGGGTAGAGATGCCGAATACGCTGATCCTTCCCATTGATCAATATACTCAAATTTCCTCAACACCCCGCTCTGCAAATAGCGACACAACCATCTTGGAATACTTCATTCAAAACAACCCATTCATCACCACAGTGGATTGGGTTCCTGAATTGAAAGGAGCCGGACCTAGCGGTGTGGACATTATGATCGCTTACGAGAAAAATCCGGATAAACTCACGATGGAAATCCCAATGCCATTTACTCAATATCCGCCTCAAGAACGCGGCCTTGAGTTTGTTATCAACTGCGAATCTCGCTATGGAGGAATCATTATTTATTATCCTCTCTCATTGTCCATCGGGGAGGGAATCTAATGGCTTTAGTTAGGTACAACGGTAAAAACGTCTACTATTGTAACTTTACGAGCCGCCTGATGCCAGGGATCAATGAGATTCCGGAGGGCGAACTCAAAGCCCTCCTCCTCCATCCTCTGTTTCAATGGAGGATTGAAGAAGGAACCATCGTCATTATTCCCGAATCTCCAGAAAAAGAAGCCGATGGCAAGAAGACGGTCAAGGAGATGATGAAGCTCATCCCTCAAATTTACGATCACGCTTATCTCCAGCGAATCATCGAAGGAGACGGGCGGGAAAAGGTGGTCGATGCAGCTAAAAAACAGCTTCATAAAATTTCTCATCAAGCTGAGGCAGAAGAAAATGAGCATTTCGGATCCAATTCCAATACCAAGCCAGAAGATTCTTGATACGTTGTTTGTGATTGCGCCCCAATTTTACACGACGGATCCAGTCAAATTAGCCAACTACAATACCATGATTGGATTGCTCCGATATCAGGTCAATGAAGAGCTATTATCCTGCGGCGGCGTATTGGCATATGTCTATCTGCTAGCACATTGGCTGCAACTCCAAACCAGTCCGCAAACTGGAGTAGCAACCAATCTCAGCGAAGGAGAGCTTTCGATCGGCTTGGCGATCTCTCCAGACTCTTCGATTTTGAACGCAACTCAATACGGCAGGCTCTACAAGGATTTGATCAAACGAACCGTCATTGGCTCGACAGTGACCAACTTACCCCCACATTTAACGGTAATCAATGCGTATTGTTGTCAAAGATAAAGATTTAGGATTTGAAGAAATTCAACGGCAGATGGCTTTGCTGGACGGCTCCCATGTAAAAGTGGGCTTCCAGGAAGGTACTATTACAAAACCGCAGGTGAAAGGCCAAAGAAGAAAACCCGCCGGGCTATCGCTTCCTCAGATTGCAGCCGAAAATGAATTCGGCACCCAAATCATCCCGGCCAGACCATTCATGTCCACCAGCTTTGATGAAAATAAAGCGTTAATCAACCGGGCGATTCAGGGAGAATACAAAAAAATTGCCGGAGGGAATGGCACAACGGAGAGATCTTTAGGGCTCATCGGACAATTAATGACCAAGCTGATCATGCAAAAAATTCGAGCCATTGTTTCCCCGCCTAATTCGCCAAGAACGATCGCAATCAAAAAAAGCTCTAAACCGCTCATCGACTTTGGACAAATGATCCAATCTGTTCGTTACAAGGTGGTGCTCAAATGACATCGCCTTTCGAAATCTTTCGATCTTCCATAACGCTGAGACGCTTTCAAAGCGGTGGTTATTCGAATGGACGCTGGACCGAAGGCACCTACACCGACACCCCAATCACTTCGAGCATTCAGCCGATGAAAGGCGAAGAAATGCAAGAGCTGCCTGAAGGAAGGAGGGAGTCCGAAGGATATCGACTCTTCACCTCGGCTCTGATCAATACCGTGACCGATGTGAATCCAGATCTCGTCCTATTCTTTGACAAAACGTTTGAGGTAGTGCAGGTCTTGCCATGGCAAAATACCCAAGCCCTGGGACTGGTTCATCATTATCAATATATTGTTTTACGATTAGAGGGACAATAATGAAAGCTAAAGTCATATCTGAGATGGATTATTCAATTTTAGAAACAAGATTGAATGAGTTTTTAAAAGAAATCAAAGACAACGAATGGCGTTTGTTCGATATCAAGTATGACACGTTTTACGTGCTGAGCCTCGAAATGGAGGGGCATCAGCTCCATTCCGTTCTGGTTCTCTATGGAGACCGGAAGAATGCCGCTTAATTTCGAAACGATTAAAACCAATCTCTACAACTGGGCCTTAGCAAACTGCCCAGGCTGTTCAGTCGTTTTTTTAAATGAAAATGCCCCGCGTCCTGCACAGCCGTATGTGACTTTGTTTTTAAGCTCTCTGAATCAGGTCGGGGAAGATTATACCCCGAGAGCAGATAGCAACGGGTTGGTCGACATGGTAGGCGATCGAGAATTCACTCTGCAAATCCAGACTTATGGGGGCGACTGCATCACACGTCTTGAAAACCTGAGAAGCAGTCTGCAGATGCAACCGGTGCTGGATGGATTGCGCGCCAATGAAATTGTGTTCGTACATCATTTCGGCATCAACGATACGACGGAACTACTCGATTCTCGATTTGAAAAAAGGGCTGCAATGGATGTCCTCTTCAGAATGGGCCAAGATTACCAAGACAATCTTGGCCTGATCGAATCTGTTGAAATAGAAGAAGTTTATCAAGATGCGGGCGGAAGCGTGGTTTACGATCACACAATCGCGATACCTTAGGAGGAGAAAATGCCATTAAGTGACATTGTCAATGTACAAATCACTCGAGATACCCAAGCTGTGTCGGAAGCGGGCTTTGGGCTGTTGATGATTTTGGGGACCCATAAGAGATTCAACGATCGCATTCGGTTCTACAGCAATATCCAAGCGGTTGGCAACGATTTCATCCCAACAGATTTTGAATATATCGCGGCTCAAGAGGCGTTCAGCCAGGCTTTAAGCCCGGAGCAAATAGCCATTGGACGGCGTACTGTCGATAGCGCGACGATCCTTGTAGAAACCGCCATGGCTCCCTTCAATTATACGACCACGATTAATTCGACCAACATCACAATCCCGTCCACACCGACAGCGCAAAATTCGATTGTCACCATGAGCGGCGCTTTCGTGGCTGGCAATTCGATCGCGATCACCTTAAATGGAACCCCTCTAACGCCTATTCCATTTGATACCGATCAGATTACCACGATGAATGATATCGCAACGGCCCTTCAAGCCAATCCCGCTGTCAACTTCGTCAGCATTACTGGGTCGAATTTAATCATCAATGTCTATGGCAAACCAAATATTTCCGCCATCATCAACTCTTTTGTCGTCACAGGAGGCGCAAGCCAGCCAACAGCTTCGATTACAACGCCCGGCCAATCGGTATCGCCAGAAACAATTGCTCAATCGCTGTCTGCCGCTATTAATACCGCCTCGCTCGGAGTCACCGCAACAGATAACCTCGATGGCACCTTTTCTGTAGCGGCAAATGTTCCTGGCACGCCATATACCCTCGGAGTCAGCTCTTCCATTGTCAATCCACATACAGCTAGGGTTACGGTCACACAGGTGGAACCCAACACGGATTATACAGTCACGATTAACGGCGTTGCTTTTACTTACACAACGCCTAATGAAGTGCAAACCAATGAAGCGACAGCCGCCGCATTGACTGCCATGATCGCATCGCAAACCGCAGTTCCGGTCAGTGCGAGCGACAACCTGAATGGAAGTTTTGAAATTATTGCCAATGTTCCCGGGACAGGATTTGTCTTAAGCGTATCCGATGGAATCCTCAGCAAACAGTTTGGCTTAATTATCAATCCTTATGTCCCTTCCGATACCGTCGTCAATGACCTGAATGCCGTGCAGCTCGTCGATGATAATTGGTACGCCTTTGCTCTGACAGACCGCACATCAGCAACTGTTTTCTCTGCGGCTGGATGGGCCGAAGGACAAATCAAACTGTTCGGAACAGCATCTGCTGATCCCAACATCATCAACCTAGCCGCCGGAGTTGATCTTTCCTCCATTGCGGCCAAATGCAATCAAGCGGGATATGTGCGAACGTTCGTTCTCTATCATCAAGATGCAGATAACGACTTTCCAGAATGCGCTTGGTTTGGAGGCGTTCTTCCTCTCGACCCAGGATCTGAAACCTGGAAATTCAAACGGTTGAACTCTATCTCCTATTCGAATTTAACCAGCACGCAATCGCAAAATGCAAGAAACAAAAAATCAAACACCTATGAGTTCATTGGAGGGGTTGGAATTACAAGAGAAGGAACTGTTGCTCAAGGAGAATTCATCGATATTGTGCGAGGTGTTGATTGGCTGACTTCCCGCATTCAAGAATTCGTTTATTCCGTCTTGGTCAACAGCAATAAAGTTCCCTACACTGACGCGGGAATAACCGCCATTGAGGCAGAAGTAAAAAGAGCCTTGCAACTCGGCATCAGCAACAACTTCATTGCGAACGATCCGGCGCCAACCGTAACGGTTCCAAAGGCTGCAAGTGTGCCCCCCAGCGATAAAACACAACGCATTTTGAGAAACGTCCGATTTCAAGCAACGCTGTCAGGTGCCATTCACGCCGTAAACATCGTGGGAACTGTTGCAGTTTAAAAATTTAGGAGATCCTTATGGCAGTCAGAACATACGACCCTAAACAGGTCATCATCACCGTAGGAGGCGTCCCCATGAGCGGATTTGCGGATGGCACATTCCTCCACATCGAGCGAGAGGACAATCAATGGACCAAGGTCACCGGAGCGGACGGAACCAGCACCCGAATCAAAAACAATAATCGCTCGGGCAATATGACCATCACGCTCAAACAATCCAGCCCGAGCAATGATGTGTTATCTGGATTTGCCAATGTCGATGAACTCACCAACGCGGGAGTAGTGCCCATCTTGATCAAAGATCTCAGTGGAAATTCACTCTTTTTTAGTGCAACGGGATGGGTAAAAAAATACCCCGCCTCGGAGTTCGGAAAAGATCTCGCTAACCGCGAATGGATTTTGGATCTGGTAGATCTTGATGTCTTTGTGGGCAGCAATGGGGTCAATGTATGATTCAAACGAAAGAAAAACAAATCCATGGAGCCTTTTATTCGGTCACACAGCTGCCTGCAAGGCGCGCTTTAAGACTGAAAACCAAACTTCTCCGTCTATTCGGACCCGCCTTAGCCCAGCTCTTTCTGCCAGGAGGCGGCAATGAAAATATAGCTGGCCTTCCCTTCTCAAAAGCAGAAGCTGTACGAGCAGTAGAATCTCTAATGGCGCAGCTCGACGATAGAACATTTGAAAATCTAGTGCTCGAACTGTGTCAAGGAGTCAGAAAAGACGGGATTGAGCTGACGGATGCGGTCATCGATGTGGAATTTGCCGGAGATCTGGGGACTTTGATGCAAGTTTTATGGTTTGTAATTGACTGCAATTTCGGTTCTTTTTTTGGGGAGAGCGGTATTGGACGCCTATTCGAAGCCACGATGCCGCAGAATCGTCAGCCAGATACGAGAAAAACCTCCATCCGGACATAAAGAGCGAGTTCCTTTTCTGGCGTGTTGTATTGGAAGGAATTGCCTCTTTAGAGGAGATCGAACGCTCATGGAGTCTAGATGACCTATTGAGAGCCAATGCTCTTTTGGATATGCGTCTCGATCTGATGGAAGAGGCAAAAAGAAAGGGTCGAAATGACAGTCGTTAGAGAGCTTACTACCGTTCTTGGGTTTGTGGTCGATAAGAAAGGCGTTGAAGAATTCAACCGCACAATTTTCGGCTTTAAAACTAAATTTGCGATCGCCGCCACAGCAGCAGCGGCCTTCGTCGCCAAAACGATGGAGTTCTTCCAAGACATTTCCAATGCCACTCTTGATGCGAATGATCTTGCCAAAAGCATCGGCATCTCCTTCCAGGAATTTCTAAAACTGAGGAGAGCCGCGGAAGATTTTCGGATCGAGCCTAAAAATTTTGAATCCACTCTCAAAAACTTAAGCAAAATGCTGCGCGAAGCCAAATACGGCATGGGGGATCTGGCTAATATCGCTTACTATACCGGCATCGAATTCCGCGATAAATTCACAGGCGAGGTCAAAAATGCACGCGACCTGTTCGTCGATATTCTCAAACGGATCAATGAAGCACGCACAGAAACTGAAAAATTTACGATTGCCAAATTCTTTTTCGGAGAAGAAGACGCTCAAAAATTCATCAAGTTTGCCCAAGAAGCGGGCGGCAACTTGGACGTTTTGACTAAGAAATATGCGGACTATTCAAAATCTCTTGAAGATTCGCTCCCCGCTTTTGAAGAGGTCGATAAATCGATTCGTTCCTTTTGGAACACCTTCGAGTCTTTTAAAATGGCCTTCGTCGAAGACATTTTACCCGCTATCACTGCCGGAGTAAAGGTACTGGAAATCGTCATGAAAGGAATTGGCTGCGCAGCCCGCGGCATCAAAGGAGCCTTCAATCTGATCATCGAGGGAATGCAGCGGGAAATCCTGGCCGACTTTGCAGAAATCCCCGATTTCGAAGTTCAAGCGACTCAAAAAATCAATCGAATCATGGAAAACCAGGCGGCCAAGAATGGACCTGCTATTACAGAGCAAAATTTCAATATCGATACAAAAATTGAGATGCAAGTACCCCCTGGAACGACTGAACAGCAGCAAGGCATTTTGCAGGAAACCGTTGATGAGGCCATTCAGGGCGCTCTCATCGGCCAGATCAGAGAAATCTATAATAACAACCCGCAGGTGGAATGATGGTTTTGTCCCTGCTCTTCGGTAAAAAATATCCCAGCCCTAAAATAGGCTCGATTGATCTGGATGTGACAATTCGCGAGGAGCATCGATTTTCTTCCCGCGTCACCAGCTATCCAGTAGAAGATGGAACGATCGTTTCCGACCACATCATCAATGAACCGGATATCATCGTTCTCGTCGGCCTCGTCACTGACACACCGCTGTCGATCCTCGCCCCTTTCAATCGCTCGATTGATGCCTTTAATCGCCTGATCCAGCTCCATCAAAATAGGGATGTTGTGTCTGTGGTGACCGGATTGAAAGTTTATCAAAATATGGCCATCACAACGCTTGAAGTCCCCAGAGACATCAGAACAGGCCAGTCCCTTACTTTTACTATTGAGCTGCAAAGGATTGTCTTTGACACCTCAGTCAGAGTGCTGCTCGACCAGGGAAATGTTTTTGGCGGGATCCAAACAAAAATCCCCCGAGAAACGGTCGCATCGAACGCCAATTATCCAATCATTCAAAATGATCCCCCCAACAGCTTAAAAGACCAAGCCTCCAGCGGAATCAATATGGGCGTCCAATCGCTATCTCCCATCCCGAACAATATTTTGCCCGCCGTTTTGGCCATAAAAAATGACATACGGTAAATCATGGCTACAACAAATAACGCATGCAACACCCCTCAATTAACGACAAATGGACAATTGCTTATTGGTGCAGCGGGTTTACATCCTGTAGCTGGAAATCTGACTAGCTTGGATTCTTCGATTTCGATGACTAATGGCGCTGGAACAATAGATCTTAGTGCAGTTAAAAGAGGTTTTAATTTCATTCAAACTTTATCGCCTTCTGCCGGCTCGATCATTTTTGATCTTACTGATCCTAGATTACGTACTTATCAGTATATTTTCTTAACTTCCACAGGGATTTTTCCTGCGGTAAGTCAAGCTGTTTATATGCTGCTTTCCCTTGATGGCATCAATTATCTTACTACTAATTACATGTCTGGAACGAATTATTGGAATTACAATTCTGCCACATGGTCAAATACTAATTCCTCAACACGAATGCTTCTTTCGCCGTATGTACACCAAAGCGGCCAAGCTTTTGGTTTGAATATGCAAATCTATTGCTCAACTCAGCTTCCTGGCGGCCCAACACCTTCTGGATTTAGTGTGAATGGTTCGTGTCAATATGGCGATTCTGCTGCCAATAATTGGACGCAAGTTGCAATCAGCGGAATTCGATATACCACAGCAGCAGTTCAGAAGATTAAGATCACCAGCGATAACGGGTTAATTGGTTTTGGACAAATATCAATATATGGGGTGCAAGGATGAAAAAGTTTCTGTGGGGGAGGCTTAATGCAGATCATTCCATTTAAAGAACCTTCTCAGTGGCAAGAACAGATTGAATTGGGCAGCCAGACCTATGTTCTCTCTTTCAGCTGGAATGCCATGAATGAATACTGGGTCATGGACATTCTGACGCGGGATTTAGCGCCCATCATCCTCGGCATCAAAATAGTCGCCAATTACAATTTGACGAATCAATTTTCGGCCAATGGAAAGCCGGCCGGCGACATCGTTTGCGCAAATATCATTGGAGAACAGGGAAAAATCCAGCGCAATGACATGGGAGAGGTCGCCGAATTGATCTATTACGCCCAAGGGGAGTTTGTATAAAATGACCCGCTTCAATCGAATAGCCAGCGTAGAGATTGATCTTAGAAATGCAACGTTTAATGGATATATCGGCAACATCAAACTGACCCATTTGCGCATCGCTTTCTCCATGCAAAAAAATCTCGCCTGGTCCGCCAATACTGCTTCAATAAAAATTTGGAATTTAAGCCAAGAGAACAGAAATCGGATAAAAGATTATGGCGATCAAGTCATTGTCTCCGCCGGATACAGCCAAGATGCTGGGGAGCAGCTGTTATTTATTGGGAATACAACCCAAGTCAGCCATGCCTATGAACAGCCCGAAATCATCACTACTTTGGACTGCGGCGATGGAGAGCGCATCCTTAATCAAAAGAATATCGCCGTTAGCTTCAAGGAAAAGATCGCAGTGCGCCAAGTTGTCGAGACGATCGCGCAGCAAATGGGCCTGGCCATTTCCGAATTTGCTTCAACTGACAATATTGTTTATGAACAGGGCTTTGAATTCATAGGGATGGGGAAAAATGCCATCGACAAAACTGTAGCGAGGCTGGGCCTCAAGTGGAGCATTCAGAATGGCCAGCTTCAAATCATTCCTCAATTTGGAACCACATCCAAACCCGCCGTAGAAATCAATGCCGACACGGGCATGATCGGCATTCCGCAACGCTTCACAGATAAAAGAGCCTCTCTCTATTTCGATGGACCGAAGGTCGGCTATATCGTCGCAACAACGCTGCGCCCTGACATCCTCCCCGGCGATTTAGTCAATGTCAAATCGCAAAGAATCGGATTGGACGGCCCTCATTCCGTTTTCTCGATCAAGCATGAAGGAGATACGTTCGGACCCAATTGGCGCTCGATCATGGAGATCATTTTAATATGACTACAATCACTGATGCAATGAGGCAAGCCGTTTTGTTTCAATTGTACGATGTCCACACGGCACTTCCTGGACAAATTGTCTCTTACGACCACACAAAACAAAAGGCGGCTGTTCAACCCTGCTTAAAAAAGAGCTATCTGAATGGGACCGTCCAAGAAATGCCTGTTCTCAACAATGTCCCTGTGATTTTTCCAAGAGCAGGCGCGGCTAGTCTGACTTTTCCAGTTATGCCGGGCGATACCTGCCTGCTCTTGTTCATCGAGAGAAGCACCGATCTTTGGAAATCGGTCGGAGGCATGGTAACCCCTGACGATCGGCGCAAATTTGATTTGTCTGATGCCGTTGCAATGATGGGGCTCATGCCATTTTCTGAAAATTCTTTATCCGAAAACAATGAAGACGTGCTTTTAACATTTAAAGACTCTAATATAAGAATTAAAGCAAGCGGTGACATTCAAATTGAAACCGCTTCAAAAGTGGCGATAGGGAACGCTTCCACCGAAGTGCTTGATATCGTCAGCAAAATTCTTGGAATTTTGATCACTTCCGTGACAACGGCGCCCGGAAGCCCGATTTTCCAGGGAACAGGACCCACCTACGCAAGTTTAAAACTCGCTTTGGATTCGATCAAAGGATCGATTCCTTAAGAAAATAAGCGATTTTCTCAGTCTCAAGTAACTCAAAGACTCATCCGCAAACGTGTTTTTGAGCAAAAGAGGCTGCATGAAAGACATTGCTTTAGATCCCGCCACGGGCGATCTTCTCTTGGAAAATTTCGACCTGCAATGGGTAGAAGATCGCGATCAAATCGCTCAGAATTTAGCAATCCGGCTTCGGTTTATTCTCGGCGAATGGTTTCTCGACATTACCGCTGGCGTTCCCTATTACGATGATTTTTTCATCAAAGCCCCGAATCAACTTCGCATAGAAAGCGTTCTGAAAGAAGAGATCCTCGACACCACAGGCATCGACCAAATCCTCAGTTTCACCAGTAACTTTAATGCACAAAGGCGCATCTATTCCGTCGTTTTCTCTGTCAGCACGATTCATGGAGAAATCACTCTGACCCAGGAGCTTGTCGCATGACCTCTCCATTCGGACTGACTCCGCAAGGCTTCAAAATCAAGCGCCTGCCAGATATTCACGCAGAAAACCAAAATCTGCTGCTGGCTGCCTTTGGAGAAATCAACCTGGATCCTCAATCCATTTTTGGCCAGCTGATCGGCGTAATTTCAAAAGTCCAAGCGGATCTCTGGGAAAACTTACAAGATGTTTACTTCAGCCAATACCCCAATTCCGCAGAAGGAATCAGCTTGGATAATGTGGTTCAGTTGAACGCGATCCAACGGCTAGCTGCTAAACAGACAAAAGTAACTGCAGTTTGCGCAGGGCTCGAAGGGACGCTGATTAATCAAGGAGCTTTAGCTCGGATTCCAGACACTGGAGCAGTGTTTTTTTGTCAGTCCAATTCATTCATCACACGGTCGAATGCTTCATCAACGGCCATTCTTGTAGGATCAGCCGCGCCGCAAGCCTATACAACAATCATCAATAACCTGGCCATTACCTACTCTCTACCCGTCATTACCTTTACCGGAAGTTTTGTCACAGGCAACTCGATTGTTGTTACGCTGAATGGCACAACACTTCCAGCTGTTCCATTCAATACGAACAATAACCAAACACTGGCAGACCTCGCGGCCGCGATCGCCAGCAATCCGAATGTCTTTTCTGCCACTCCTGCCATTCCAAATATCATTAGCATCGTCCCCAGCCTGGGGAGCACCGTGACGATTAATTCGATCGTCATCACAGGGGGAGCTTCTCAACCTACCTACGCCATCACGTTCGCCCAACCGACGGCGAGCGCCATTTCACAAAATTTATCGAGCATCATTAACAATTCGATTTCCTCTGTCACAGCTACTGATTTGGTCGCCAGCGTCTCCATCGTTGCAAACGATCCAGACATTCCCTTCTCAATCAACGTTGGGACAAACCTGAGCATTTCTTCTCAATCTTCTCCCATCATATTTCTCTCTCAAGATTTTGCTCCCATCGCCGCACCTATCAATACTCTGACAGAAATTTTAACCCCTATTTCCGGATGGAATTCAATCAACAACTCAAAAGCAGGCGTCACAGGGCGTTTCGTAGAAACAGATGCAGAGCTTCGGATCCGAAGAAACGACTCCATTCGCCTTTTAGGGGCAGGCACCGTCGAATCAATTAGAGCCAGGCTCCTTCAGCAAGTTCCGTACGTAACATCCGCTTATATCTTTGAAAACAGAACCATGACCCAGGACCCCATTGATATTGTTCTCAATCAAGACCTGGTCCCCGGCAACACAATTACGATCGTCTTCAATACCATCCAAACCTTGCCAGTCGTCACCTTCGCTACTTCTCACTTAGATACTATGGAAGCGATTGCCATTGTGCTGGCGAATCAGCCTCAGATTGCATCAGCTTTCGTAGGAGGAACGGCAAACCGCACGATTACTTTATCGATGAAGGAAGCCGCAGAAGTTGCGATCACAACGTTTTCCGTAAGTGGAGGCGCAAGTCAAGCAACGGCCATATTGAAAGGCGGCCGCCTTGCTAAAAGTTTTGAAGCAGTTATCGAAGGAGGTTCTGATGCTGACGTTGCAAATAAAATCTGGACGACCAAACCGGCGGGGATCCAAACATTCGGTAATACGTCCTTTACCATCACCGACTCGCAAGGCGAGCAGCAAATTATCAATTTTAGCCGCCCCACCCCCATCTACATTTGGGTTGCGGTTGCATTGACTTTGTATCCCGAAGAAACATTTCCTCCCAACGGACAGGATTTAGTCGCCGACGCCATCAATTCCTACGGAAACAGTCTTGGGATTGGCGTCGATGTGCTTTTACAGCGTGTGTTAGCTCAAATCTTCACCGTATCCGGCATTGCTAGCGGAGTGATGCAAATTGCAGCGACCAATGGCCCAGGAGATAGTCCTCTGTACGGAACAGCCGATATCCCCATACAAGAAAACGAAATCGCGGTCTTTGACCTTTCACGCATCACGGTGACCGTATGACTTTGATTAATAATCATGTTCAACGCGCCATTGCACTTTTAGCCGGCCAATTCCAACAAAGCCTGCTCGATGGGGAATACAGCCGATTTCAAAGACTCATCCAAGCACTGGTCACTCAGTTTCAAGAGATTGATAATGTAAACCAGGAATTGAAATTCAACCGCTCGATCGATGCTTCAGAGGGAGTTCAATTAGATGGGCTAGGACAAATTTTAGGGCTCGCTCGGTTGCCAGATGAATCGGATGATGCCTATAGGGAAAAACTAAAATTTCAGATTTTCATCAACAAATCCAATGGTACGCCGGAAGAAGTCATCGCCGTTCTCAAATTCCTTACGAAAGCAAACAAAGTTCGATACCACGAATATTACCCAGCCGCCTTTCAGATGGATACCGATGGAATGACGTTCTCCGTCCCTCCTGAAGAACTGGTATCTGCCATCCAATCAGTGAGCCCGGCGGCCATTCAATATACCCCCATTACAGCCACTTATGGAGCACCGCTTCCCTTCGTATTCAGCCAAGATCCAATCATCGATCTTCTCGACGTCTCTCCCTTTGAATCCAATCCATTTGATTTTAGAAACCTTCAAGTTGAAGTGACCGATCTCTTAGCCGTAAATGCTGGCGACGTGGTCAATCCAGCCTTCGGAGGTTGCTTTGCGGAGTTTGGAGTGCCGCTTGATATTACCGCAGCAGGCCAAATGGCAGAGGTCATCATGTTTAATGGCTCTCTGCCCCCATCACCATAAGGAGAAAACATGGTATCAAAACCAACAATCCTTCCCGAATGGGCTGAAAATGACGTTGTCGATCCCATCTCTGGACAAAACAATGTCCTTGAACCGCCCCTCGAAAAGAAACTGGAAGGGTGGGCCAGACTCGAATATCCGCCCAGAAATTGGTTCAATTGGCTCGCTCGCTATACCTGGCGATGGTTGAACTGGTTCAAACAACAAGAAGAGCAATCCATCATCACAGATGGATCCGGTGTCAACATTTTCCCAATCAGCGGATCTCTTTGTGTTCTTTTCGCCGTCGATACCGCAAGCCCTGCTAATTATCTCTATGCAATAGGAGCCAATATCGGAGGAACCGTCACTCTTACAAAAATTGCAAACGCCACTTTGGACATAGGAACTATTTCAGGAACTTCGGTTCCGATTACGGGCGCCACTGACCCAACAACCATCATTGCCTGGGGACAATCCAAAATCATCCCATCATAAGGAGCCGCTATGAGCACGCCTGTACTAATCACCGACCTCGACCCTGTGGGGACGATCGATCCAGCCAATGATTTAACCATTGTCCATCAAGGGTTCACAGACAAAAAAGCGACGGTCGCACAGGTTCGTAATTTCGATATCTCTCTTTTTTCCCCTCTTCCCAGCACGGCAGTCAATAACGATCTATTCGTCATCAGTCGCGGCTCCACTAATTATCAAATCCGGTTCGATCAGGTCAGTTTTGTCGCAGGAACGCAACTCTGGTTTTATCAAGACGTTGCCCCAAGCGGATGGATCACCCTTCCTACTGGAGATTGCCTTCTCGCTGTTAAAGGAGGCTCAACATATAGCGTCGGTGGAGCTCTTCCCCAAGGTACTTGGCAGCAAACAGGAATCCGTCTCGATATCACCCAAATCCCACCTCACAACCACTTCATTCAACCGATGGCTACTGGGAAAAATAATCGCGGGAGCGCCGATACGACAACTTGGAGAGCCGGAAATGGCGGTCAAACGTTTACCAGCAATACAGGCGGCGATCCGGCTACTGGACTGACTCAAGCTGCGCTGCATGATCACGGATCAACATGGCGGCCGCTCGCTGCAACAGGCATTTTGTGCCAGAAACAACCTTAAAGGAGAACGCAATGGAATCAACTTCATGCAAAGAAAACTGCCCCTTCGTCAAAAGCAAATTGTGCGCAAGTGAAAGAGAGTGCCCGAATTTCATTGAATCTTGGTGGCAAGAAGGCGGCACCGGCCAGCCTAAATTGATTTCCGATTGCGCCCCCAGAAGAATCCTGATTCAGCAACAGATCGAAGTCAACCGCCTATTTGCTTTGCAACAGGCAGTAGAACAGATGCGCAACCGACTCGAGGCGTTAGAAGGAGTGCTTGGTCAATTGATCCAGCAAAGCAAGGAGTATCTCCTGCAACAATCAGAACAGGTCAAAAAATGTTCTAAAAAATCCGAGAAAAAACAGCTTGTAACAACCAAATGAGGCAAAAAAATGGCTCACAATTCATCTGTCAACCTTGACATTTCCAATCTATCGGTTGGATTCAGCATCGGCGGCGGCGCCACAAAAAGAACCGCCACCGTCAATGGAAGCGGGGATTTAACCCTGACCAATCAATTTTCAGGCTCTGGCGTCTTCACATTCCCCAACCGATCTGCAGATACACTGATTGGCTTTGCAGACTATACAGCAAAAGGTGTGATCCTGATTGGCACAGGATCCGGAACCTTTACCCCATTAACCGTGGGAACAGACACCTATGTTTTAACAGCCGATTCAACCCAAACATCGGGAGTAAAATGGGCGGCTTCTGCAGGCGGCAGCGGCGGCGTGAGCTCTTGGGCCGATGTGACCGGAACATCTCAATCGATCGCTCCCAACACGGGCTATATCGCGGACAATGCGGCTCTATGCACGCTCACCCTTCCTACGACATCTGCGCAAGGGACTGTGTTTAGAATTGCTGGAAACGGAGCGGGAGGATGGCTGCTGGCTCAAAATGCTTCACAAACCGTGAAATTCGGAAATGTTGCGACGACTACCGGAACGGGCGGCAGTTTAGCCTCAACCGACCCGGGCGATGCATTAGAATGCCTTTGTGTCGTCGCCAACACCACCTGGCGAGTGCTTAGCACCATTGGCAATTTAACAGTTGTCTAATGATATGACGACAAACACATCGATCAATACCCCTGGTCTTTTCAATAAAGGAGATCTTTTGCTGGGGCAAGGCGGAGGATTAAGACCTGGCATCCTTTCTTCAGGAACTAACGGCCAAGTCCTCACCCTCGATAACACGCAACCCACCGGAGTTAAATGGACCACTTCATCCGGAGGCGGCACCACCCTCTCTCCTTATATCGTCGGACCAACGGGCAGTGATTTTACTACCATTGGACCTGCCATCACAGCCGCGATTGCGGCAGGGGCTTCGAATACCAATCCATGCAATATCTACATCAAGCCTGGTATTTATGCCGAAAATGTCACTCTATCAGATGGGATCAATCTGATTGGGTTTACCCATGCGCTAGGAGAGGCGTTTGATGATATCGACATCTACAACTCTCTCCCATATCAATTGAGCACAAGAATAGACGGCACAGTCACCACAGGAGGCACCGCGGGCTCCGAAATGCGCTTGGAAGCCATTGCCATCCAACGTGCAGCAGCTGGGGATGGTTTTATTTTCAGCGGAGGAGGGCGTCTCGTTCTAAACGGCGTTAAAGTCGTTCTTAACAGCGGAACGATCATCACACAATCTCAAAATCTGCACCTTGTTACTCACAATTCCATTTTTCGGAGCGACGAAACAGGCGGAGGAGTTCAATTCATTAACCAAACAGCAGGCTCTCTCACCTGGGAGGCCTATAACACAAGCACGATCATCTATCCTGGAGAAATCCCTTCTACTCTTCTCGCTCTTTTACAACTGAACTGCGCCTTTTGCTCATGGGGACATTCCGCAAACTTCTCCTCAGGCACAACACTTGCCATGGCAGCGTATTACACATTTTTCCAAGGGACAATGTTTGCCACCCTCGCCAACGGCGCTTTTGGCACTATTACTCTGGAATATTGCGAAGGTGGCAATATTGTCACCACCTCCGATCCAAATACGCAGCTCTTCATGACAAATTGCTCAAGTGTAAACTCGGGCACTGGACTAAACCCAAATAGTACGTTCTATAGAAATTGCGGCTCAGGGAACGATATCATCTTCCAACAAGGAAGCTTCGGCCCCCTTCCGCTTCTTTCCTACCTTACAGAAAATTCCAGCACGGGCGGGAGCGCCGCCAATGCGGCATTCAGAGCCAAAGTCAATAACACGGTTTCCGCTGCCTACAGCGAATGGATCCGAGGAACAGACCGTTCATGGGCAGGCGGTGTAGATACAACCAGCAATGACGCCTGGAAACTCGTCACAGCCTCTGCCGGATCCGTCGACCCCACCTCTGGAACAATAGTTGTCCAAGCCGACACCAACGGTAACGTTACATTTCCGGTCAGCGCCCGATTCAATGCTTATCAAGCAGCAGCCCAAAATAATGCTACTGGCGATGGAACGCCCGCGACCGTGATCTTTGATACGCTAATCTTCGATACACAAAATGGTTACGATAGCGGAACAGGCATCTATACCACTCCCGCTGGTATCCCCGCCGGTTCTTGGTATTTCTATGCCAAAGTGACTTTAACAGGGGTTACATCTTCGCATACCACAGCTACCTTCACCATTTTCAATCCAAACCGCGGACTATTCTGTACTCTCAACCCAAGCGCCCTAAGAGATGCCAATAATGAAGTCACACTCTCTGTCGCAGGATATATGAATGGGCTCGGCATCGGGAGTCAAATTCGAGCTTCCATCCAGGTTTCTGGAGGAGCCAAAGTAGTGGGGACGAAGGCCACCGGGGATAATTGGTGTGATTTTGGGGGTTATTTCATTGGATGAATTTATAAAATAGGGAAGAGACATGGGCCTTTCTCAAAATGCGGTCAATAACAATTCTCAGGTGTTTACTGGCAACCTCGTCAACGGCAACACGAGCATCTCCTCATTGCCTGGAGTCACAGCTAATAGCTCGCAAGCCTTTCTGATGTTTATCCAACTGCTGGGCATTAATCTTGATGTCCGATTTATGTATTCGATCGCCCATGAAGGCTATGGCAATCCAGGCTTCGTCAATCTGCTCGCCACAATTCGAAATTTCAACAACACGGCAGGTGCTTACGGTTTTAACTCAGTCACAGTGAATGCGGGTGGAACCATCGTCGTAAACTCGACAATCAATTCTGGAAGCTTTGTTTATAATTGCCGCATAACTCCCTATGGGACAAGATTTTTAATCCAACACATTTAGGTGTCTCCATGCTCTATAAAAAAGTCAAATGCTATTACCAGAACGGAATGCCGATTTGGTGCGGAAATTGGCCGCAAGATCGCCCGATGTCAAACGATGTCACCGAAACCACCTGCGATGCCATCGTCGGCCCAGATGGGCGATTGTATCATTGGGCGCATTATGCCGATTTTCGACGCTCTCTTTATCCGCCAATCAGTGATCAGCTGGATGCAATATTCAAGACCATTTCCTATATCGCCGCTCACGGTGTTGATATCGGTCCGGACGGACAAGCGTGGCTAGACAATATCAAAAAGATTAAGGAGATGTATCCTAAGTCTGAGTGAATCGGTTCTGGCGAAGCGATTTTTCTGATCAATGAAATTCGAACATCGCCTCATCCTGGGCTACGCGAATTCCGCCCATGGAAGCGTATAATTGCATTGCAGCTTGATTGCTCTCATGGGTCAAAACAAAAATCTCTGAACAACCCATCTCATTTTTTATCTTTTTGAATTCAGTAATGAGCGCCCTAGCGATTCCCTTTCGCCGGTGTTGTTCGACAACATCGATAGTATAGAGAAATAGCATGGATCCCGTACCATCCCAATGATCCAGAAGATAGCCAAGAAGCTGGCCCACCGGAATATTCTCAACCTCAGCAGAGAGAAAGTAGTTTTTTGGGTTTGAAAGAAACTTCGTTACCGTTTCGCGCGTAGACGGACCTTTCCAAAACAGACGAGTATTTCTCAATGCCAGATCCCAATCATCGGACGACAAACGTCGAATGATCCAATTCATCTTCATAGAATGCTATCCTGAAATTGCCGTCTCAAGAATCTGCAACCGGCTTCCTTTTACCCATCGAAGCCAAGACAATCGATAGAATGTAATCATTCATGCTTTTGTCTTCTTGAGCCGCTCTGATTCGTATCGACTTTCTGATCTCTGGAGTGCATTCCAATGTAATGCGGGCTCTCTTTGTTTTTTCCGGCGCTTTTTTGTCAGACTTTTTCTCCATCGCAGACCTTCTCTGTCGGTTATCATCATCGATATGCTTCATCTTAGCAACATCATGGATTCCAGTAAATCATCAATTCACTGTTTACTTAAAAATCGATCTCACTTAAAGTTGGGGAAATAGATAAGACTCGTAGAATGCAAGGACTCAACCGATGTACAAAATAGCTATTTCGAATCAAAAAGGAGGCGTGGGGAAATCCACCACCGCCATTAATCTGAGTGCGGGACTTGCCTACGCTGGAAAAAAAGTTCTTCTCGTCGATTTAGATCCTCAAGGGCACTCCAGCTTGGGTCTTGGCATTAAGACGGAAAATCAGCAAACGATCGCCGAACTTCTTTGCCAGGACGACTGCGATTTACAAGATGTCGTCCAAAAATCCTACATCCCCCTTCTCGATGTTATTCCATCCGACAATTCCCTATCTGTCGCTGAATACAAACTGGCTCAAACACAAGCCAAAGAATTCGTTTTAAGAACAAAACTCAAAAAAGCTGAATACGATTTTATTGTTATCGATACCTCCCCGACTTTCAATACGCTTTTGGCCAACGCATTTTTAACGGCAGAGCATATCATTTTACCGGTCCAATTGGATTATTTCAGCTTAGCAGGAATCCAATCGTTCTTAGAATCGATTAACCGAACAAATATTAAAGCGGGAAGTTTGATCGATCATCGCGCTGAAATCTTGGGAGTTCTATTCACCTTCTACAAAACCCGCAGCAATCTTTCAAAACGCGTACTCGAAACAATTAATGACCTGTTTGGGCCCAAGGTTTTTGAAACTAAGATTCCAGAAAATGTAAAGCTCAGCGAAGCGCAGGAATCTAGCAAAGCTGTGTTCGATCACGACCCAAAATGCAGCGGGGCAGAGGCGTATGGAAATCTCGTTAACGAAGTTATGGGGAGACTCAAATAATGTCAGGAATCAAAAATCTTAAGGCAAAATCCAAAATCCAACTGGACGAAATGTTCGATCCTAAGCCTGTTGGCAAACCAGAAATCCAGAAAGATGGTAAGGAAGAAATCAAACAACCCACCCAGATGGACATCCATCAGGTCATAAATCCGCTCAACCAGCTAATTAACAAACCGGATGCCCAGCCAGCCAGCCAACTCGCCGCAAAAGAAGCACCACCCCCGCTCCCCCAACTTGCCAGCCAACCAACAACCCAGCCAGCTGGAAAACTGGAAACCCATCTGGATGTGAAGCCGGAGGGCCAAATGTCCAGACATACACCTATCTTTCCAACTAAACAGCCGCAAAATCAGAAAATCCCAACGTACAAAATGACATTTAATCTGACAGAGGACGTTTATAAAGCCTTCAACGATCTATATGCCCATCGCATGCTGCGGGGGAGAAAGACAGAAAAATCGGAGATGATCTGCGAGGCAATCCAATGGCTAATCAAAATGGAAGAAGAGCAGACGAACTAGCGGCTTAAAATGTCTCGATAGGATGAACATGATCGATAATTTGATAAAAGAAAAACTAAAAGCTTCCATATCCATCGAAGAGGTGGTAGAACACCTCGATCTGCACCACAAACTGAATCTGAAACGAGTGGGGGGATATTTAGTTGGGAAATGCATCTCTGGCCACGATTCAAAAAGCGGCCAATGTTTTCGATTAGGTTCCGGCTGGAGCCAGTTCCACTGTTTCAGCTGCAATGAGTCGTTTGATATCATCGAGCTAATCCAAAGAGAAAAAGGACTCGGCTACATCGAAGCGTGCCAATATTTAGCAGAGACCTTTCGCCGCGACCTCTTAGAAGAGCTCAATAAAAACCATTCTCTCGCCCCCGAAACCAAAAAGTCTTACTCGCTATCCAATCTCTATGAATTGATATTCGAACAGGGAAAACGGCTTCTTTTCGAAAAGGAAGGCCAAGAAGCGTATGAATACCTAACTAAGGTGCGAGGGTATGACCCATCCAAATTAATCGGTACAGAATGGCTTTATTGGCCTAAGGATGGGGAAATAAGAGACTATCTGAGATCTCAGCTGTCCCCGGAAAGACACCACGAAACAATCGAAATTAAATTAAATGGCGCCGGTGGAGATCTTTTTAGAGCCGCGCTGCCCTATAGAGACAAGTTCGGCCGAATTCTGGGATTTGCTAAAAGAGCCGCGCTAAAAGAAGGGGTAACCGATTCTGAAGGCAAGCCTTACCGATGGAGCTACACCGCTGGTCTCAAAAAAGACGATCTTTTCAATATTTACAAATGTAAGCGCGAGAAACAGCTCCTCCTTGTTGAAGGACTCCCTGATGCTGCCTATCTCCCAAGCCTTGGCATTAAAAATATTGCAGCAACCGGACAAGGGGAATTGTCCTCCAAACATATTGATGGTTTAAAGATTTACGAGATCGAGAGCGTAATTATTTCATTTGATAACGATGCTAAGGACTCTCAAGGCGTGATCGGATCGATCGAAAAAACAAAAAAAGCCGCGGATCTCCTAGAAAAAAATGGAATCAAAGCCTTCATTTTGCCTCCCCATTGCCTCTCTCCCTTCAAAGATCCGGATGAATATGTAAAGGCAAACGGAGCCGACGCCTTCAAAAATCTGGTCCAAACCAAAGCACAATCGCGTGTCAGATGGCTGCCCTCCTATTTCGCTTATAAAGATGATCTCTCCACAGACATTGGCCGCTACTCTGGCCTAGGAAGGGCTGCAAAAGAACTGGCTCAAATAGAAGATCCTATCGATCGAGATGTCTTTAAACAGGAGATCGAATCGATTTTCGGACTGAGTCCTCAGGAAATTGATGGCATTATGGCCAAATCACTCAAAGAGCAGAAAAAGAAAGAAGCGGAGGATCATTATAATCAGACCCTCTCTGATGCCCAAAAGCTTCTTTCTCAGGGTGAAATTCAAAAGGCGGAGCATCTTCTTTCCATTTTAAAAAAAGAAAACCGGCAAGATGAATACATTCTCAAACCCTATACGGTAGAAAACCTAAAAGCCGATCTTTCAACCATTCAGGAAGGTTTGAAAACAGGCTATAAATCGATCGATCAAACGATACAAATTCCTCAAGAAGCGATCACCATTATCGCGGGAAGACCCTCCCATGGAAAAACAACGACTTTGCTCAATTTCTTTGTCAATATGGTGAAGCAATATCCCGAGAGAGAATTCTATTTTTTCTCTTACGAGGAACCCAAAAATCAGATTCTTTTAAAAGTCCTCAATATTCTCAGCGCTGAATTCATCAATGAAGCCAATAACCTTGCAAATTTAGAAGGCTACCTCAGAGGAGGTCTGAAAAAACTCCCCAAAATAAATGCAGCACTAACCACTCTTCAGTCATTGACGGAAAGCCACCGCTTGGTAGTTTGCGATTATCCTTATTTTGTAGATGATTTAAGCAAGGTCATCGCTTCATTAAAAGAACGGAACAAAATGGGGGCTATATTCATTGATTATATCCAAAAAATAAAATACAGAGGTAAATCCTCTACAAGACAAATCGAACTTCAGAAAATTTCTGAAACCATTCTAGAAACAGCAAAATTCAATTCTGTTCCCATCATTCTTGGAGCTCAGCTCGGAAGGGGTAATACCAAAGCAGAGGTTTTGCGGCTCGACAACCTGCGCGAAGCGGGCGATATCGAAAATGATGCAAAGCTTGTGCTGGGTATCTGGAACGGATCCAAAGAAATGGCGGAAAGCAAAGGGGAGGTAACAACGAACCGCATGATCGACCTCGAGCTTGTTGTTCTGAAAAACCGCAATGGTCCCTCTAACCAAACCATTTCTCTGGTATTTGATAGACCCTTATCGACTCTAAAAGAAAAGAGCTAATCTCCATGAAAACGAAAAAAAAGAACCCGCCGAATCCTGAGCATGAATCAAGCACGGATTACCACTTAACAGTGGTGGATAAAAAACTGCATGTAGTTGATAAAAAAACAGGCAAAACAATCAATATCAACACCGTTGAAGATTTACAGCTTCTGGGCGTTTCTCTGGGAGATGCTAAATCTTCCGAGAAAAAAGAGTGGGATCCTTCAACTTCCGCCATTCAGAACTTCTTCCCGACACAGTTGACCGCCCTGAAAAACATCTTTTGCGAAATGGGCCCCACGAATCAGCGGTCATTGATTGAAGAAGCCATTCAAAAAATCGTCGAACAGTCATCAAACAAAGACACCTTCGCTCTTCCCTCTCATCCTCTCATGTTTACGCTTCTTGCGATGTTTGCCGGGAAGCCGGATATGATCCCGCGCAGATTGTTGACAAAACCTCATTCCGAATGGACACCAAAAGAGCATCAGGAGGCAGAAGAGTTCCTTACATCGATTATCCGAACAGAAAAAACCACCTCTTATGCCAGCGGTCGAGAAGAAATACAATCCAAGCATGTGGCCGTTATCAGCGACAACCCCAAAGTGGAAGCCTCCGCTCACATCGATATTTCTCTCTTCAAATCGGATATCCATTTCAGAGAGGTCAGCTTGGCTCTCTATATCAAACGCACCTTCGGAGCAGAAGGGTTGCGGCATCTCTTGGGGCTTTTGATTGGTTTGGAAGAGAATTTCCGCAAAGGACATTTCATATGGAGCGTAAATGATCACCTAGCGAGACTGGGACACAAGAAAAAAGCTAATGGCTCCTATGATTATGAGTTGAAAAAAACAGCCAGCGAAGTCTTGAGAATTTTTCAAAGCCTGTTTATCACAGCTCGAAGAAAAGATGGAAAAAGCGAAACGATTCGGGGCGAGCGCCTTTTCAGTATCGATGGTTTTCAACAGGAGATATTTGACAAGGTTATTATCGATGAGAAGATCAAGCTGAGGGCTACGGACTTTTGGTATAAAAATGCCTTCGATCCTAAAGATGGGCAATCTGCAAAATACACAAAGCTTCTTAAAAAAATTGCTCAAGAAAATCATCGAGAACATCCGCTCACCATCTATTTGACACCGCTGCTTGCCATTTTTTGGAGAATGAGTCCGCAGCAAAAAATCTCCATCAACAATCTAATGGATTGGTGCCACCTAGGGTCTGAAAGCCGTTACAAACTAAGAGACTTAAGATCCATGGAATCGGAACTCAACTACATGAAAGAAAACGGCTATTTGGGCGAATGGACCCATACTGGAGAAAAAGCTCTTCCTTCAGAATGCAATGATCCTTTCAATTGTTCTCTAACCTTAACTCCACCAGACTGGTTTGGACAAGAAATGAGACTCATCCAATCCAATAGAGAGATCTCAGCCATAGAAAAAAAAGAAGATAAATTGGTTGACTTTGAGGAGTTTAGAGTCATTTATAAAAAATCAAAAATGAACGTCAGACAATTTGGAAATCATCTGGGCATCACAGGGCAAATGGTGAGCTATCTTCTCAATGAAAAAAGACAAATTACCAAAGAGGTGTCCGATAAAGTAAGAGGCTTTGCTGAAAAATTCTTGTAAACAAAACCGACCTGTCTCAATCTCACGGGTTCTGTTTTCCTATCTTATTGAATCCCTAAGTTTAAGAGCGGCTTTTGCAGATCTCAAAAGAGGCTCGTTTTGTAAACAGCTGTAAACAAAATCGACCCCTCTGCTTCACAGCTGTCAACCAAATCGTCCTTTCTTCTTCACGTTACCGACCCTTCTCAATCACCAAACCGACCCTTCTCAGTCACTCGCGCTTTTGCAAGCAACTGATTATTCGCAGCTTACACTTAAGTAAACAACTCTAACTATATTCAATAAGAATATAAAGTGTTTACAGCTTCGCAGTAAACATGAGCTCTCTTTCGCTTCGCTTCGAGAGCCTAAAAAATGGTCTCCACAAATGCCTGTAAACAGCTGTAAACAAAATCGACCCCTCTTCTTCACAAGAAGGAATTTTTAAGATCGCATAAGCATTGTCAACAAAGGTAAACAGAAACGACCCCTCTCATTCACACCCCTCCTGTGAATAGAGTTCCCTTGTAAACAAAAACGGCAGCACTTTTTCACAGCAGACAAGAGAAAAGAATCATTAAGCTAATTTTATATGCAGGTTAGAATCGTTGAAATTTACCAAGGGGATTTGCGAATTGATTTTATCTGTCATAAAATCTGCACAAGGCTGAATGAGCGTTTCGATATCATCCCAATGCTCATTTTCTATACCGATGCAAATCGATTTGGCCCGCTTCATCACAGGTTGATATTTTTTAGGCAAATGGTTCATTGCCCAATCCGCAGCTGCAGGCTTAGATCTGATCGCATTTGTTGCCAAGGTACTCCAGATGCGCGCGTAAGTAAGCAAAACATTTCGTGTGTCTTGCTTCAGATCGGCAGCAAGTCGATTTAAATCATGCAGCATGGCTTTCATAAAATCATGGTAGGGCACATGCGCCAACAGCTGTTCAGGTTTTTCACCCCATAAGGTTTGGCTTTTTAATAAAACTTGCGTCGCAATAAGAGCAAGATCAGGCATTTCATCAGTCTGCCAAGGTTCAATGATTCCTTTTTCAAAAGATTCGCGCAGCCACTCGCCGTATTGAAAATCAAAGCGAGGAGGATACTGCCAGGGATTAATCATTGCCTTCTTAACAAGAGTCATCTCAATGGGTCTTTTTGAACTTTTCATGTAAAGACCTGAGATTTGAAGAAGATTGGCAACTAATCTTGTTTTTTCCTCTGAGGTTGTCGCGCGAGTCATAACAACGAATAAGTCAATATCGCTGTATTTTTGCAACCCGCCCACCAGAGACGAACCATAAAGATAAACACCTAAAAGATCGGATCCTAAAATCGTTTTCAATAATTCTAGGCAGTCTTTCAGTTGCTGCTGCATTTCCTGGCTGTAAGTGGATGTCATAGCGCTTCGCTCAAAAGGAGCCAGAATAGCAAGGAGATGTAACCTTTTCTATGGGAAAAATTAACATTCAGAAGAAATTCTATTGATGTTGTAGATTCCTCTTAAACACGAATGGAGCAAAAACAATGACCAAAGTACTCATCATTGGTGGAGGTATAGCCGGACTTTCTGCGGGTAGCTATCTGCAGATGAATGGTTACGATACAGAGATTTTTGAGCTCAATAGTAACGCGGGCGGTCTATGTATCTCGTGGAAGAGGAAAGCCTATACGATTGATGGGTGCGTCCACTGGTTGATCGGCGGTAATCCTAAAGATCCCTATTATCCGAGTTTAAATGGATTGGTTGATATGAATAATTTACCAAAAATCACCTATGAAGAATTCTGCTCAGTAGAAGAAGGCGGCAGAATCTTACGATTCTTTGGTGATCTCGATAAGCTTGAAATGGAGCTCAAAGGCGTCTCGCCGCAAGATGGCAAAATGATTGAAGAGATGATTTCTGGGGCAAAAGAAATTGCCTCTATTTATCTGCTCGATACCAAATCGCAGAAAGTTATGGATGCTTGGGAGAAAGCTTTTAATGCATGGAAGATGCCCATATCCGAATATGCTCAAAACATCAAAAGCACGCTCATTAGAAAATTGTTGTTTTCTATTCCCCTTTCTACGGAGTACTTGATGTTTCATTTTCTCGTAAACGCGGCCAGTTTTCATCATAAGACAGCATTCTACCCGGAAGGAGGGGCAGAGGGACTCGTAGATAAGATAGTTCATCGGTATGTATCTCTAGGGGGAAAAATCCATTATAAAAGCCCAGTTGCCAAAGTCTGCGTTGAAAATGGTTGCGCGAAAGGTATTCGGTTGCGTGATGGGAAAACACACACAGCGGACTACATCATTTCTGCCGCAGATTGGCGTCATACCATGCACACCCTTCTAGATGGTCAGTATATTGACGAACGTGTAAAAAAGTTTTATTTTGATGAAAAATATATTCCTCGAATGACCCAGTTTTACGTTTCTTTAGGTGTTGCCAGAAAATTCGATAATTCTTTTAAACCCTATGTCTGTATTGCTCTAAAAAATCCGCTCAAGTTGGGAAAAGATGAGATCACTGATGCGGGCATAACCATTCATAACTTTGATCCAACCGCTGCCCCATCAGGGAAAACTGTGCTAACAATGGCGTTTTGGTGTCATGATGCCGAATACTGGGTCAAATTTCGAAATGAGGACAGGGCACAGTATGATCAAGAAAAGAAAAGGATCGCATCCCACATGATTGATGAGATCGATGCGCATTTTGGCGACGTCAAAGATAAAGTCGAAATGATTGATGTTGCGTCTCCTGCAACCTATGTTCGATACACGAACAACTGGAATGGAAGTTGTTGTGGGTGGCAAAACTTCAGTGAGTTTTCCTCCGATAAACCTAAAAATGAGATTAAGGGATTGGAACGATTTTTTATGTGCGGCCAGTGGGTAGGCGATGCAGGAGGAGGGGGGATTTCTGGATCTGCACAATCGGGAAGAGATCTTGCGCAAATCCTATGTGACCGGGACGGCAAAAAATTTAAGGCCCTTACTTTTTCAGGTACGCGACATTTACCGTTCAATGAACTTACCCTTGAAAAGGTCTAAATACTGATCGCATTTACTTTTCGACCTAAGCGACAGAATATGACGGAGATGGTAAGAAAAAGTAATCAACCTAAAAATGCTGAGAGGGTGAATGGCTTGGGAAAGATGCAAGAGAATAGGGTTTGGACTGATTTGTCTTGCTGGTTTGCTTTTGATCGGAGGGGTGAGTTATCAATGGATTAGCACAAAGCTCGACAAGAATTGCTATCCGCCTCCTGGGAAAATGGTCGATGTTGGGGGATACAAGCTTCATCTCCTTGTCAAAGGAACGGATGGTCCTGTAGTGGTTATTGACACGGGCCTTGGAGGAATCGGCGCCGAATGGGGTGCTATTCAGACTGAAATTTCGAAGTTTGCCCGAGCAGTGACCTACGATCGCGCTGGCTATGGATGGAGCGATTCCAGCCCATTCCCTCGCACCAGCCAACAAATTGTCTATGAATTGCACGAACTCTTGGAAAAGGCGCAAATTCCGAAGCCCTATATTCTTGTGGGCCATTCATTTGGCGGGGTCAACATTCAGCTGTACGCAGTTACATATCCGGAAGAGGTAAAGGGGCTTGTATTAGTTGATTCCGGTCATGAGCAGCAGCTGGAAAAATTACCCTTTTTCCCGAATTGGGAAAAAATCTCCAGGATCTTTTCACTTTATGCATTGAATCCAACGCTGATTCATTGGATGTCGGTATGCGGCTTTTCCCGCATCATAGCTCATTGGGATTTTCAAGATTATCGATCCTTGATTCCATGTAATGACACGATGGCCAATTTGCGTTTAGCCCTGACATCTGCAACGAAACATGTGGATGCCGTAAATGCCAAAAGCCGCGCGATATTTGACAGCTTGCAGCAATTAAAACAAAGCGATCGCTCTCGGATCTGTGACAAGCCCTGCATCGTACTGCAATTGGACCATGCAATGAAACTTTCTCGTTTAACATTTTCGGAAAAAGAGCAAATCGCCCTTCATAAATGGGAGGAAAGCTGGAAAGCTCTTCAAAGGGATACCGTGGCGAAATTCCATCACTCGCAGCTCATTGTTGCAGAAAAAAGCGACCACTTGATTAATTGGCATCAACCGGAACTAATCGTTCAGTCCGTAAAAATCCTGGCGGACCAAAAATTGTAAACAAAACCGACCGCGCTGACTCACAGCTCTCTCTCGAAAAACTTTGGTGTTGTAAACAAGTTCGACAGATCTGATTCACCGTTTCCTATAAAAATTGTACAAACCCACGTAACGTGAGATGAAAGCAGGAAAATGTAATTTATTTCGATTCCCAACGTCAAACAATCGTAACACACTTCTGTCTAAAAAGATACGATCTGATTTGTAAACATGTGTAAACAAAAACGACCGTTCTTGTTCACAGAAACAGCAGTAATTTTTTGGAAAGCAAGTCTTTAGCTTTTCCTTCTAAAATGCTCTCCTTACTCAATTTTCATTCAGATTTGGCTCTTGTAAACAGCTGTAAACAAAACCGACCCTTCTGACTCACACACGCTCGACTGGACATCCAGAAAGATGGTAGGGTGGGGGAGTGGATGTTTTTTTGTGTGTTTGACAATCAATCCAGCCAAACGTCCAGCCATTTGGAAATCTGTACATATTGCCAGCAATCCATCAATCCGGATGTCCAGCTAACCAACAGATTTTATATTAGAGACTTGCTAAAATGAGATAGATAGTGTTATTCAAATAGTAGTAGGAATTTGGGGTGGCTCTAAAAAGGCGAAGGCTGTGCAGCGCTATTTGTCCGAAAATCTTTTGAGATTGTAGACTATAATTATTGCAAATAGCCGGGGCTTTTTGAGGAAAGCTATTTTTAAATGAATAGTTATCAAACAGGATTCTTTGGATTACATCAAGTTGGTGGATATCGGCGGTTGCATCGACTGGTGGGTCGGGATCAGTCCAAAAAATCCTGTCAAGTTTGGTCGATTTACAACCCAAAAACAGAGGGTTTTTGGTTAAATTCCAAGGCAAAAAACCGTTTTGCTTTGGCTGGAGTTCAGTTTCGATCAAACGCCAAAATTCATACATTCCTAACTGTCAATGACTTAATGCAACATAAGTAACATTATCAGACGTTGACCCAATGACTCAATAGACCGCGCCCCAAGGTTCTCCATTACTCAAAGACCCAATTGGATGAACCAAAATCTATCAACATGGGGTACTTATGTATTTTAAATTTTTGCTTTTCGCCGCATTTGCCTTGCTGCTGTCTGGGTGTGCGCAGATGCTTCCTGGTTTATTTTCAGCCGTTGAGGATATCGAGACTCAAGAAGCCATCAGTCTAACGGTCGACAAAGAGGCGATTCAGAAGGATACGGATGTGAAGATCTCCATAGAGGTCACAAATAAAGATCCGGTGGTGACTTATCCGGGGCTCAGAGACCTCTAAGCGGAGACAATCAGGTTTTCTGGGGTCAATAATAGAGCTGGAGCGGACGGTTGCGCTGCTATTTTGTTTTTTGCCTTCTTGTCGCCATTATGTTGATCTGTTTGCCATTTGTTGAATGCTGTCAGGAATCCTGCCTCGTTGGAGATGGCTGAATTGATAATTTGAGCTTCTGTCTTATTGGTAACCTGAGCGATTTTACGGACGTAAGCCACCTTTTCGTCCTCGCAGAGATGTTTTTGGCAAAACTCTTCGTATCCTTCTGTCTTTTCCTGTTCGATTGTTTTTTGGGCTTCCTTTGGTGTTTCCTCGGGTGCTTTGGCAACTTCAATCGAGCGAGTGGACAAGTCAGGCATAGCTGGGGGAATATTTCCATCCTCCTCCCCTAACTCTCCGATGGCGTAAGCATTCATGATGACATCCGGCATAAATTTTCTCGCGCCACCGGAAAGGCATCGGCTGAAATTCATATCCTTTGGCGATTTCTTCCAGTTGTCTTTTCCGAGATATCCGGCCTTGGCAGCCATTTCTATGGTGTATTCGTATTCAAACGTGCAGTTGTCTTTAGGCCGATCGCATCTCCAGAATCGAATTTTGCAGCCTTTTTCATCGAGGTGCAGTACGTCCGCGCGATGCCCTGCATTGACGATAAGCATGTTCATCAGCTGGGCAGATAAGCTGACGACACCAGAAAAGGTGTACATTCCCCCATTCAGACACATCATCAGCGGCAAACTCATTTCCCGCGCTGTGAGGTAGATGGCAAGAACTCCTCCTGGCCCTAGCTTTTGATAGTAGGGGCAGGTTGCTAAGACTTTGCAAACGGAAACAATTTGATCCATTTCTTGTCCCATCGGCATCGAAAAGGAATTTTTCAGGGCTAGTTGATTCATAACGACGCTCCTAATTTTTTATTCTCATGGAGATTTCTTCTTTTTCAAACACTTTGATCCCCGGGATGTTGCGAACCCCGTTCTTGATCGCTGATTCAATTTTCTTCTCGTCTAAGGAAAGATATTCACGGGGAATGAGTTGTTCGTTTTCTAGTTCCCAGACCCATTTTTTCACTTTGGCGAGCTTGCCGTCTTCAACCAGAATTTCTCGTGATTTGGCAATAAATTCTGCATTGTTGGAAGAGGTGCTATTTTGGAGGTATTCATCGAGTTTGGTCTTGAGATCGTTTTCGATTTTCTCAAGCACGATTTCGTATTCCTTGACGATTTTATTGACGGCTCGTTGAAAGTCGAGATGAGGGCGCACAATCGTGAGCCTGGTTTCATCGAGTTGTTTTCGAATTTTTCTCGCTTGCAAACTCATTGAAAGAGCCTGGCTTGCGCTCTCTTCGTTGATAATTTCATGACTTGTAGCACGAGAGATGAGGGGCGAAAGGTCTAGCTTTTTACTTAGCAGCTGTGTGGCTTGCCCTACGGTCATTCCCCCGGCTTGAATACTCATGACTTCATTTTTTTTGATGGCTTCGTTCGCCTCTTCAAAATCAAACATGATGGCCAACCTGCTTTGTGGATTGTTGATTGGATGGATGTCCAGTCGGCTGGAAAGCTGGGAAACTGGTTGTCCATCTCCCCTCTCCCGTCGCTCTGTTTTGGTGCTTTTTCATGCTTTACTTTTTGTTATACGCAACACGATATGCAATTAAGGGAATTTTTCCCACTAATAAATATGGAAAAAGACAAAAAAAACAACACCAGGAGGCTTGTAGACACGTTTTTTTCTATTTGAAAAAATGAAATAATTCAACTGCGTTGAGAAATAGACGCTCATCGGCTGCATGGTTAGTATATTCGACGAGTTTAGGTAGCTTTCCTTCGCGGTCTAATACGAGACACACGCGTCTCGGAATGTCAATTCCTTGGCTGGCTCGCATCAGATACCGGTAAGCCGCCGTTTGCAATTGCCATGAAGGGCTGGCTTGTTGGGGGGTTTTTAGATCGACAAGGGTCTCTGCTAAGTCGCCTTTAATGGTCACAACCAGATCGAGTTTCCCCGTAATGAGGTATTTGCTACAGGAAAGCCGCATTTCACTGACCCAAACATCTTCTATCATGGCATCGAACCATTGAATGAAACTGTTTACATAGGGGCGGCAATCCGCATCCACTTTTTCAATCAGAAGGTTTTGCGTATAAAGCTCGCAGTATTTGTGAACTCGCGTTCCTCTATCTGCGGCTTTTGCCAAAACGACAGGATCGATCCCGTCGAACGAGGTATAAGGCTTCAGCACCTCTGTGACGCGCGCATATCCTGGTGGGATATCTTCATTGAGCTGATCGTTCATTTTCTTTTTCCTTTCTTTTTCTTTTCCAGGTCTTTTTCATAGGCGATGGATAGTTTGCGAAATTGCGATCCCAATTTTTCTAGATCGATCAAAAGCTGCCTAGCACGAAATAGACAAGAGACAGTGTATTTCCCGGATTTCTCATGGTCTCTTTTTGCTTTGATCAAATCGAATTTGAACAATTCGGTGAGCTCCAAAATTTCATTGATCGAAGTTTCGAGGTGTAAGGAATCTAAAAAGCCTTTATCCATTTTCTTCCTATCCATACTTGAGTCCTTGTTTGTTTGGTTCGGTGGATGAATCGGCCGTTGAAAAATCCACTCTACTCTTTTGGTTTACGCGAAGTAGATTGGGATTGTTTCTTTCATAAAATTCATTTATCATCCTCTCCTCTCACAACCTGTTTCAATTCAAACATGAGCTCCAAAGGATTTTTTGCTTTTGTCAGTCGCTTGTCGTTTGAACGGCCTTGTTGTTATGCATCATAGCTGTGTGTGAGTTGTAACAAAACAGTTTATTTTGCCTTTGGAGACTTGTGGACAGGATTTTATGTAGTTTAGTTATTTAGATGGAATGAAAAGATTTACAGAAACATTTTACGTTGCGTATACTGCGCAAAATTAAAGGGGGTTCAGTCGATATGGAGCAATCAATGGAGTTAGAGCGTTGGTTACGAAAAAACAATATGGAGACCAATGAACTAGCCAGATTGACTGGTTGCACTCGGCAAGTCATTTGGAAAGCGAAAAAGAATGAAACGATCGACGAAGAAACGGCTCAAAAAATTCATTTTATCACTGGCGGCCAGGTCAAGCCAGTTTCGCGATCCAAAGGACGTCCCAGAAAGAAGAGCCTGCAAAAAGCCGTCCCCGCTTCATTCCCGGCTTAAGGTGTTATGGATTCTGCTACGAGATATAAAATTAGAGACAGCGAATGCCTGGATTTCAAAAGAAAAGCGGCCGCTCATCGAGAAGTGGCGGTTGCTGTCGCAAACGGGAAACTTCAGAAACCGGCCCGCTGCGATCTTTGCACTCTTGAGAGCAGTAAATTAGAAGCCCATCATGTTGATTATGGCAAGCCATTGCATGTGTATTGGTTGTGTAATACATGTCATGGGGTAGTGCATAAGAAAAACCATCCTTTAAATCCAAATAATAACAGCCAAACACCTATCCATATTTCATGGAAAAGAGATGAGAATCATGTCGTTTCGTTTTCTATTCCCTTCGAAAATTTTATATTAATCAGCAAGCTTGCCGAAGCGCAAAAAATCACCGTTCCGAAGCTTTTGCGGGGAGTTGTTCTGAGACAGTTCCCGGTAGAAGATGAGCAAATCAATTTTGACCCTCAAACAAAAAGCAATCATGACAACCCACAAGATGACAAAATCCAAGGAACACAAAACCTGGATCAGGATGAAGATGCTCTGTTACAACAAAAACGCCAAAAGTTACAGGAGTTACGGCGGACGCGGCATCCGGGTCTGTCCAGAGTGGAAGGACTCCTTCATCAAGTTCTATGAGGACATGGGGCCGAAGCCCGAAGATTGCGACGGCATTGAGCTCATCGATCTGGATCAAGGCTTTAGCAAATCCAATTGCAGATGGGTTGGTTCGCACAATAGAAGACCCCTTTCTGAAATGCCTGGAAATAGAAGAAAGGAAGGGAAACGGACTTTCAAAGAATCGACCATGGTGTGCATTCGGGTCGAAAAAGATTACCACAAGTTTTTGAAACGGCTCGCCATTGAAAAATCGAGAGAAACGGGAGATTTCTATTCCGTCTCTCAATTGATTCGCGAGATTGTGGAGGAGAAAGCTCCGATGCCATCCGCAAAAGAACATGCAGAAAATCATTCAACGATATAGAACTCTATAAGATAGAATGGAGTTTATATGGCCAAACCACCTTTAGATGTGTATTCTTTAAAGCAATGGGAAGGAACGGAAAATAATTTCGCCGTGCTTCTTAAGATCAGCTCAAAATGGCAGGTGCGTATCGGGACTGCCGACAATCTTTTTTCCACAGATGAGAACGCCACTCGAATTGCAGAAACGGGGCGCCCTATTTTCTTCGACCAAGCCACCCCCTATTTTCCGGATTTTTCCATCAAGTCTGTTGATTACCTTGAGCCATCCACTCGATAAAATCATTACCCCTATCCAATGCTCAGGGAAATAATGAAGATTAGTTTTGTATTATTCGGGTAAAGTCTTTATTGTGAAAAAGTACAAGCTCGGCAAGACATCTGCTGTGCTGTATTCGGATGCTGTGATTGCGCTGCGTTATGCGGCGGTCAATCAAATCCGCAAAAGACTAAAGATTAACAAAGGAAATCAAGAATATGGAAGACTGCCAAGTCGAGTTCTTAGCGTTTGACGAGACTCCTGCAGAAAAATATCTGGGAGTGGCCAGCATCAGATTCTTCGGCCAGATCATCTTGCGCTATAAAGTCCAAAGAACCAAGGATGGAAATAGCATATTCATCGCCGCCCCCAGCTTTAAAAAAGTCGATCAGTCCGGCGAGCACTGGTGTCAGTGGTTTATGTTAGATTCTATGAGCCAAAACGAAATTGTAACCAATTTGATCAAAACGAAAGTAAAGACCTATTTTAATAATAAAATAGATGGTTCTAGTTCTCCAAAAGCAGCTTCCTTATCCAGCGAATGGAATACACAAGCCTACGCTCATAGAACAGCTTAGACCCAAAGACTCACCTACCCTTTCTACTCTTCTTCTCAAATACTCAGCTTAAACTTCAGATTTTGAAAAACATAACCATAGCGCAAGGCTGCGTCATGCCAGATGTTCGACATGAGGAATCTTCTGAAATGATCGTGATTCCTGAATGCATTCAGGATTTCATTTCGCACTCACAGAAGCGAGAAGAGGCGGCTTCACTCAACAGTGATGCCCTTGTCCAACATTTGCAATATAGAGAAGATCGAGAAAAGTAACGCTACTCTCTATTGGAAGCAGATTCAGTCCTTGTTTGGGAGGAGAGAAGCATGACGATTCCTACAAACGTTTTTGATCAGATCAACAACCTTGCTTCCACGTTGGGCACCAACGATTTCTATGAGCAAAGGCTAGAAAATGACAGCGCGGGAAGACCGCTTTACGTTGGATTTTCAGCGACCCCGAATGCAAGCGTCGATTCGCGCGCTTGGTTTATTCGTAAACTGAGCTACGACAACAATAATTTCATTAGCCGGGTGCAGATACCGGATCATGGAGCGGGTTTTATCTATAGCTGGACTCAGCGCGCGACTTACTTTTCATAGGGGAAAACCATGAGCACTTACGGATATAACCCCTTTATCAACAATCTTGACAAATCGGGCACTGGCGGCGGAGGCATCGGCAACGTCATCGGCCCGAATTCTTCCATTACAGACGATATTGCTACTTATGCCGATAACACCGGTAAGGTAATTCAAGATTCTGGGAAGAAAATTTCCGATCTTCTGGCTGCGGCCAACAATCTTTCAGATGTAGCCAATCCAACGCTTGCATTCGACCACATCTCCCCTCTCACGACCAAAGGCGATTTGCTGGTCAGAACTGCCCTTGATAATGTGAGATTACCTGCCGGCCCAGATAATCAAGTGCTCACCACTGATTCTACAGCGCCAGCAGGGATTAAATGGGCTCCGCAGGCATTTGTCTTCCCCTTTTCCGAGGTTACCGGCACAACGCAATCCATGGCCGTGAATAGTGGATATATCGCAAACAATGCCGTCCAGGTTATCGCCACCCTCCCCTCTTCATCTTCTGTCGGCGATCTGGTTTGGATTGTCGGAAAAGGAATCGGCGGCTGGAGCATTGCTCAAAACGCAGGACAAACGATCCATTTTGGCAATCAGGATACGACTACAGGAGTGGGAGGCCATTTGGACTCCACGCATCGGTATGATGCCGTTCAGTTGCTATGTACCGCGGCCAATACCGATTGGACCTGCACAGGGATCTCCCAAGGAAACCTTGATGTCAATTAGAGGACAGGATCGTGAATAAAAAATTTCCGAAATGGCGTGTTGGCTTATCCTTTACCCAATATTTTATGGTCGAGGTTGAGGCTCCGACTGAAGAGATTGCTATAGATGAAGCGTGGAAAGGGGCTTGCTGCGAGAATGATAAAATGGAAACGGGCAGTTCGTCAGCCGTGACTTCCGTTTTCATCTGTGATAAAGGGGCCAGAGAATTTGCTCATTATATCCCTGAGGTGTACCCTAAAGAGGATAGCAGTAAATAAGTAGCTGGGCGCATACAGAGTTTTCGGTAAAAGCAGCTTTCATAGCGGACCAAAATCATTCCTTTCTGCAAGAGTTCCAAAAAACATTAAACACGATTCTTAAGGCTAAGCACCAGGCGTATATTGCGAAAACAGAACAGAGATCTTTGGTTTCAAGCAGCCCATGTGCCAAATGATGTCGGAAGTTGGGTCCACGGCTTTCACAAAATAGGGCCTTCATTTCGAAAACCAGATCTTCTCCAAAAACTAGAAAAGCCTCTGGCTTTTCCAATAGAGCACCCAAATTGATTTCCATTTCTATGCCTTCTTTATCCAGGACTGTGGTAACAGCCCCAGCGGCTTTTAAATGGTAGCGCACCATGTTTTCTATTTGTGGAACCAGTTTGTGAATGGCGGAGTCAAAATCTAAGTCATATCCAGAAAAAAGAGCTTTGCCAAATGCGGCGACCCGGGTTTTAGGTACAATGGAAGATTGATTGCAAAAAGCAGTAAAATCCCTTTCATGTAGGCGGTGTTCTGCAATCATTGCCTCTAGGGCTGGGAGAATCCTTCCAGGGACAACTGTACAAATTTCAAGATAGTAAGTTTGAAGCATTTCCTTCTGAACTGCTTCTTCGTATGCATTAGTTCCTTTGGCGGCAATGGCAATTGCAGGATTTTTTGCAATAATGCGTCCATCAGAAGATCTGACTGTCAACCCGAAGAAAGAGCTGAAATGAAATTGTGCCAGCACTTGCTCGGCAGTATTTCGTATTTTTGCCTTTCTTGCTCCCGGGTAAAGATTCGCTAGGAGTTTTAAAGCTTCGTAAGGAGTCTTTCCTTGGATCAAAAGTCGTGATTCAGCCACCATGTTCGAAATGTCCGGCAAAGGGATTGAAATGAGCCTCATGTCTTCCGCAGCACGCTTCCCTGTCTTATTGAGTTGAAGTTGAAGCGGCGGGATTTTCCCCTCTATGCCGAGCGAAGCTCTATACTTATTCGGTATCGAGCGGTAGATTTGAATGGCTTGCTCCAAAGAGTGAGCTGCTCCAGTAAAATTGCTGGCGAGCTCATGCATTCCCGCTTCGGCTTCCCATGCTTCAGCTTCATATGCGATTGATTGGAAGGATTCATATTCTTTATGAGCTTTACTAAACCAATAGAAAGAAGGTTCATAATATTCACGAGCGCGGAAAAAATCATTTTGCTTTTTAAATACATCTGCGGAGGAAACAAGTTTGATAGCGATCTCATTTTGACAATCGATGCTGAGCTCGAATCCTTTTAACAGATCAGACAGCCATCTAGCTAGGAATCCGTCTTTTTCTGTCGTTTGATGAAAGGCTTCCAAGATTCTATCTTGGATGTTTTTTAAGCGCTCCCCAGAGATGTGTTTTAATATGCTGGCAAGTTGGATGGCCCTAATCCAGCAGTCCCCTCCACCGTTTATGAAAGATTCCAGAGTAAGAGGAGTTTCGAGATATGCATCGATGGATGCCAGCGCAATCTCAGTTTTAGAACGTCTCCGCAGCCAAATCAAGTCAGAAAGACGGGCCTTCAGCCATGGATCTGAAATTGAAGGCTGGATCATCAGAAAGTAGTCGATGTCTTGTTCACTAAAATCGTCCATAATGGCCGATCTTTGAGTACGACTTACGAAATAAGGCTTGAATGGCTCATTTCTACTTGATGGCTGCAGCATCATTGAGCAAACATCTGTCAACAACCAAAGAACCTTGCTTTGAGCCGTTCTACCCTCTTCGGCTGCTTTTTGTCCTTTTTTTGCGAGAATATCCGAAATAGCAGCCGGCATTTTTGCCGCATCGCCTTGAAAGGCTTCTTCCCATCCTGAGTTTTTGAAATCTTCGAGGGTTATCTGAATATCAGGAGAAAATCTTTCTGTTTTGATAGTCATTCGGCTTCACGCAGTTGACTAGGTGTTTTTCTTAGCAGTATAGCATTCAGAATAGTGGGGTTTCTATATAAAAATATTTACATATAGCTAATGGTTTGTAATTTTTTAAAAACTAAATGCACAAACAGTTTTTTATCGTCCGGTCTGTTTTTTTGTTATTTGATTTAATCAAATCTGAGATAATTCTGTCGTTTGGTTAGTCTTTGTTGAAAATTATTTAAAAAACAAAATGAACAATAAATTAGTGGTCACAGCTTCTCATTTTTTCAAGCTCGCCAAGAATCCATTATGGATTTGGTATGATGCGTTTGGAGATCCGTCTAAGAAAGAGCCGTTATCTGAATTTACCCTCAAAATCATGGAAGACGGAAACCTCCATGAAAAAGAGTATATTTCAACACTTCAGGTGATTGAGGTAAAAGAAATCGACCCGATTAGGGGGGTAGAAGATACTCTGAATCTAATGAAAGAGGGAAAGTCTCTGATTTATCAGGGTTGGTTAGAGAAAAAAGTTGATAATGTTATCTATCATGGACGACCGGATCTATTGGAAAAACGCCCTGGAGTCTCTAAATTTGGAGACTGGATCTATGTCCCTATTGATATAAAATCCTCCTCCGAGGTCAAAACTCTGCATAAACAGCAGCTCGCTTTTTACTGTATGATGCTGGATTCAATCCAGGGCTATTTCCCCGATATAACCTCCATAATCAATAGAAATTTTGAAAAGATCGAAGTAATTCTAGATGAAAAAATTCTGCAAAAAACTCGAGAAGATATAGATGAAATTTTGGCCATTTTTAGAGGTAAAAGACATCCAGTCCATATTTCAAGCTCGATGAAGGAAACTCCTTGGTATAAGGAATGTCTAAGAGAGGCGGAGGAGCTCCGAGATGTTTCTTTGATTTATAAGCTCAGAAAAGATACAGCTGAAGCTCTCCGCGAGCATGGGATTGATACGATTGATAAATTAGCCGCTCAAGACATTGACGATCTTCCCAAAATTCCTGGGGCCTCCATAGACACACTTAATAAAGCTAAAATTCAAGCACGATCTCTCGTCGAGAAAAGACCTATTTTTATTGGCGCTCCTGAACTGATCCAAGAAACAGATCTTAAGTTCTACTTTGATATTGAGGGCGACCCTTGGCTGAATGCCGAATACCTATTTGGTTTTCGGGTGGTCGGAGATCCCGAAGGGAAGTATGCTCGGATTGGGCATGTCACATGGACTCAGAATGACGAGGGTAAATACTTTCTCTACTTCTTAGCTGAAACCCCAGAATTGGAATCAGTTATGTGGAATGACTTTCTAGATTGGCTGCGCTATCTCCCCTCTGAGTACAAGGTGTATCACTATGCTCATTACGAGAAAACGGCTCTTAAGAAGCTTTCGGAAAAGCATAAGGATTCGGATGAGCTGCATCGATTCAAAGATCAACTGATTGATTTAAAAAAGAGCGTTGATAAATCAGTGATTTTCCCCCTATATTTTTACTCTATCAAAGACATCGCCAAGTCATCTTTTGTGAATTTCAAATGGCGTCATGCAAAAGCGGGTGGAGGACAGAGCATTTTCTGGTACGAACAGTGGCTGGAAACAAAAGATAGGCAAACGCTGCAAGACATCATCGACTATAACGAGGATGATGTTCGAGCTACTGAACATTTGCATCTTTGGATAAATGAATCTGCCAAAGATTGTGCCCATATAGCCGCCAGGATTCCCTGTTAGGCAGTTTTTCTTCGCATTTAATTTCTCCCCGCCTCGCCGAAAGCAGTCGCAATAACATATCCTCGCTGCTATGGTTATGTTTCTCATGTTACCTATGTTTTTTGGTTTACTATTTTATTTTTATGAGATATTCTGTAGAAAGTAGAGCTCTCCGGTTTTTCGTAGGACCGTAGGCTTTAAAATCGCTAGAAGGCTGTTATGGGTAAAAAGAATTCTCATTCTTCGCAGACCATAGAAATCCCTGTTAAGCAGAGACGAAATTGGAAAAAGAAAGCCGTTCAAGCGGGTGAGGGAGAGACTAGGGCGACTTTTATCGTCGATGAGGGTCTATTGAACAAGGTAAGAGCTGTCGCTTACTGGGAACGCAAGCAGCTCAAAACAGTTCTTCATGAAGCTTTATCTTCTCTCATAAAAGACAGAGGAACAGCTTATGTGGAACAGGCTTTAGCTGAACGGGAAAAAAATGTTCGTTGAGGATGTAGACATGAACGACAAGAAGTTGAGATATCCTAGTGATTTCATGGACAAGATTATATGTGGGGATTGTCTGGAGGTCATGAAGCAAATGCCTGATAAAAGTATCAATCTACTCGTCACAAGTCCTCCATATAATCTCAAAAATTCTACAGGCAATGGAATGAAAGATGGACGTGGAGGCAAATGGTCTGGGGCTGCCTTGATCAATGGTTATGCCAATCATGATGACTGCATGCCTCATGATGAATACGTTCAGTGGCAAAGAGCTTGTTTAATCGAAGCTATGCGCCTTCTTTCAGATGACGGAGCCATTTTCTATAACCATAAGTGGCGAGTGCAGGGAGGCCTATTACAAAACAGGCAGGATATTGTCGATGGGTTTCCAGTCAGACAGGTAATTATTTGGAAAAGAAAGGGTGGTATTAATTTTAATCCCGGGTATTTTCTTCCAACATATGAAGTTATTTATTTGATCGCAAAACCTGAATTTAGGTTGAAAGCTAAAGCTAATGCGATGGGAGATGTTTGGGAGTTCCCTCAAGAACGCGATAACCTACATCCCGCTCCTTATCCTTTAGAGCTGGCAGAGCGCTGCATTACTGCTACAGAGGCAGAAGTGGTCCTAGATCCATTTATGGGATCGGGGACCACAGCTATAGCTTGTAAAAAGCATAATCGGCGATACATAGGTATAGATATCGCCCCTCAATATTGCGAACTTGCCGAAAAAAGAATCGGGAGTACGGATGAAGAATGGTTGCGGATGAATCAAAGAACAAATTCAAAGAAAGTTCCTGAAGGAAACGTGAATCAAATGGTATTCTGCTAATGGAGAAATTTTCGAAAAAAGAGCTGATTAGGCTGCTCTGTGAAATTGCAGACAGAGGGTTGATTGAATGTGCTAGGCATGGAAATTTTGGCGGGATAGGTAATACGATAGAAGATCTTTTGGGGATCAAAGAAAATAACCTGCCAATACCAAACGCTTCTGAATGGGAGCTGAAAACGTATCGTACGCATTCTAAATCGTTGACCACTCTTTTTCACATGGAGCCCTCTCCTACGGCTTTTAAGTTTGTGCCTTCGATTCTCTTGCCTAAGTATGGTTGGCCTCACCAAGAAGCTGGGAAGAAACATGGAGCGTCCGAAATGAGCTTTAGGCAGACTATTGGATGTCTATCTAGAAGCGATCGAGGCTTCCAAGTTATCGTAGATAGAAAAAAGAAAAGAATTACAGTTTCATTTGATGCAAATAGTGTTGCCGACAAACATAAGGCTTGGTTAGAAAACGTGAAGAATAGAGTGGGTTTAGGAGAACTAAATCCTCAGCCTTATTGGGGATTTGATGATATATATCATAAGGCGGGAACAAAATTACACAACTGCTTCTTGATTGGTTGCGAGGCCCACCAAATTAACGGGTTACTGCATTTCAAAATCGAAAAGATCATAATGTTGCAAAAGTTCTCTCTAGAAAAATGGATTGAGGCCTTCGAGCATGGATTGATCTTGGTTGATTTTGATGCTAGAACAGGCCATAACCATGGAACGAAATTTAGATTTAGACAAAATAAACTTTCAGAATTATATGAAAATGTAACTGTTATTAGATAATGAATGCATAAATAAATGTCGTCAATTTCTAAACAAACCTTGATGAATGAATGAAAATTACAGCTGATAGGCAGCTATTACAAATATGGAAACTCTTGCGGTTCCTTCGGAGGCCCGCTCATGCAGGAATTCTTGTAACGATAAGCCTTCCCCTGTTCTTGATCGGTTTTGTGTTTCGACTTTTCTGCAACATTGTAAGCGATCGCAATAGCTTGCTTGCGCTTATGGCCCTCCCCTATCAGCTTTTTGATGTTGGAATGAATGCTTTCTTGGCTGCTTCCTTGCATCAGAGGCATAGAACGCTCCTTAATTGAAAATTTCTTTTAGTTTACCAGACAAAAGAATAGAACGAGAGTTTTTATCGAGCGTTTTTGAAATAACGGGAATGAAAAATTAGAAAGAATCGTTTTGTTGCGTCCTTTTTTCATACGTAGCTGTACACGAAAAAGCTCATTTTTTCTCAAGAAAAGCATCCAAGGCTTTCTCCGTTAGCCGATAAACGGTCCAATCGTTCATAGGAATGCCGCCTATTTTTTGATAAAATCTTATGGCATTTTCATTCCAATTGAATACCGACCAGTCTAGCCTGCCGCATTTTCTTGCTTTGGCTATTTTTGCAACTTCTTTAAAAAAAAGGTTCATCCGGCTAATGAGTACCTGCTCATAGGAAAATGTGGCTAGTGCTTTCGGAAAATAAAAGAATCTGACAATGAGCGGTTTAAGAAAATAGGCCAAACTAAAAAAGATCAAAAAAAAG
>Ga0153915_10000105_pt1 | contig 73723 bp, 67 predicted proteins | sample Opewatmetagenome_2_FD_107003 | JGI IMG/M metagenome (GOLD analysis project Ga0153915, IMG submission 107003) | Freshwater wetland microbial communities from Ohio, USA - Open water 3 Core 3 Depth 3 metaG | ecosystem: Environmental > Aquatic > Freshwater > Wetlands | place: USA: Ohio, Lake Erie...
AAGGGCTGAGGGCAGAGGGCTGGCAGGGTTCTCGCTCTACCGTGTGGCGAGGAGTTACTGATGGTCGACTGGAATATGGACCAGCCCGGCGAATTGAGCAATTCAGGCCAGAAAACGGCTGTTTTCGGCGTGACGATGCCCCCGCCCTTGGCGTGGGACGTGTCGGCCAGCCGAACGCGTGTCGGCCAGCCGTCAACCGCGCAGGCGCGCGAGGCGCTCTTTCAGTCGGCGGTGTCGACGGCGCTCGGCGGTCTCGCCGCGATCGAGTCGGAGACGCAGCGGATCGCGGTGAAATTGCGCGACGCTGACATCGCTACCGCGAATCGCGATCTCGCCTCGCTCGTCGAGACGATTCGCAGCCTCATGACGCTGACGGCGCGGCTCGATCGCGTGGCAGGGCACTCGGTGCACGAGGCGGAGTTCTGCGCCGCGCCGTCAGTCGGCGGAGTGCTCGGCACGGTGGCGAGCGCCGTCAAGAGCCTGCTCGCGTGTCGCGCGACGAACGACAGGACGTTGACCGCCGAGAGCCTCGAGCGCGAGCTCGTGCCGGCGTTCGCCTACTGGAAATCGGTGCTTGGCGCCGTCGGCGCGCGGTGCGTCGTATGAACGCCTGGCGCTTTCGCACCCTCACCTTCCGCTGCGATCCGGCTGCGCACCGCGTCATCGTCACCGATGCGCGCGGAGATGTCGTGCTCGCGTTCGGAGGATTCGGCAGCCAGCCCGGCGCATTCGACACGCCCATCGACGCGGCGCTCGTGATGCCGGAATTCTTCGGCGAGCCAGGCGAAGGCGTCGGGCAGCCCTGGCTCGCTGTCGCCGACTACGGCAATCGACGCGTGCAGATCTTCGAGCTCGACGGCGCGCTGGTCGGGGTCATCGACGAAGACGTGCTGGGCGACGCCGCGGGCCGGCCGTGCCGGCTGGTGTGGCGCGCGCCGGTGCTCGAAGTCGAAGGCGTCGATGGCGGCAGGGCGCGCCTGCATCTTGGCGCGGCGCTGGTGCAGAGCGAGCCCGGACACGTGCTGCCGCCGGTCTCGCCGGCGATGTTCGTCGCGCACGCGCCTCGCTCGTTCCAGGAGCTGAACTAGGTGCTCACGTCGTCCCCGACCGTGAGTTTCGCGCCGCCGTCGATCGGCGCCGACGAGATCTCGGAAGTCGTCTCCGCGCTCTGCTCGGGCTGGCTGTCGACGGGACCGCGCGTCCACGAGTTCGAGCGCAGATTCGCCGACTACATCGGCGTGCCGCATGCCGTCGCGCTCAATTCGGGAACCGCGGCGCTGCATCTGGCGCTGCTCGCGACCGGCGTCGGTCCCGGCGACGAAGTCGTCACGACGCCGCTGACGTTCTGCGCGACCGCCAACGTCATCATCCACGCGGGCGCCACGCCGCGCTTCGCGGACATCGATCCAATCACCTGGAACCTCACGCCCGAATCGGCGGCGGACGCGGTGAGGCCAACGACGCGTGCGGTGATCCCGGTGCACTACGCCGGACGTCCGGTTGACGTGGCCGGCTTCCGCCATCTGTCGTCGCGCGCCGGGCTTGTGCTCATCGAGGACGCGGCGCACGCGGTCGAGGCCATGTCCGCCGGTGCCAAGATCGGCGCGACGGGCGACGTCACGTGTTTCTCCTTCTACGCGACGAAGAACCTCACGACCGGCGAGGGCGGCATGTTCACGACGTCCTCCGACGAGTGGGCGGCGTTTGCGCGCATTGCCTCGCTGCACGGCATGAGCCGCGACGCGTGGGCGCGCTACGGCGCGAACGGCTTGCCGCACTACGACGTCGTCATGCCGGGCTTCAAATACAACATGATGGACCTGCAGGCGGCGATCGGCCTGCATCAGCTCAAAAGCCTCGACGCGCGGCTCCGCCGCCGCGAAGCCGTCTGGCACGAGTACGACAGCGCGTTTGCGGACCTGCCGATTCAGCGTCCCGCGCCTGTTGCGCCAGATGACGTGCACGCGCGGCATCTCTACACGATTCTCGTCACGCCCGAGTCCGGGTGGACGCGCGATGCGCTCGCGGACGCCCTGCGGGCCGAAGGCATCTCGACGAGCGTGCACTTTCGCGCGCTGCATCTTCATCCGTATTACGCGGAACGCTACGGCCTGACGCGCGGGATGTTTCCCGTCGCGGAGATGGTGTCCGACTGCGTGCTGTCGCTGCCGCTGTCCGCCGCCATGACGGATACGCAGGCGGCGCACGTGATGGCCACGCTGCGGCAGCTGTTCAAGGAGGGGCGCGCGTGAACGTCGTGTTTCGCGTCGCCGCAGGACCGCGCATCGGCTTCGGACATCTCGTCCGCTGCCGATCACTCGCCCGCGCGCTTGGCGTCGCGCCCGTGGTGTCGATCCGAGGCACCACGCGCACGAGGCAGCGCGCCGCGTCCGCCGGATGGACGGTTGTCGGCACCCGCGAGCTGTGGACGTCGCGCCCGTCCGTCATCGTCGTCGACGACCCGTCGCCGCGGCAGGTGCGCGCAGTGACTCGCGCGGCGCGGAGCCGAGGCGCGATCGCCGTGTCAATTACGGATCTTGGCGCGTCGGCGAAGTTCGCCGTGCTCGATCCGTCAGTCGCACGGGCACGCCGGGGGGCGTCCGGCGCGAAGTCTCGCGTGCTCATCGCGCTCGGCGGAGGCGCTCACGTGTTTGTGTTCGCCGGAAAGATCAGCAGAGAAATTGCCCGCCGCGTTCCTGGCGTCGAGATCGTCGCGGCCGCGGGATTCTCCAGTCGCGCCCGCAAGCCGGTACTTGGCCGCGGCCGCTGGATCGCCGCGCCGAACGGGCTCGCAAAGGAGTTGTCACGCGCGGCGGTCGCCGTGGTTGCGGGCGGGGTCACGTTGTACGAAGCGTGCGCGATCGGCGTGCCGGCTGTCGCCCTTGCCGTCGTCAAGGCGCAGCGTCCGACGATTCGCCAGTTCGCACGGCAGCGCGCGGTGGTCGACGCCAAGCAGGTCGGCCGCGTCGCGGGCCACGTCGCCCGCCTTCTTGACGATTCAGTCGAGCGCCGGCGGCTGTCATCGGCGGGACGCCGGGCCGTGGACGGACGCGGCGTGTTTCGCGTGGCCGGGCGCATCCGGAAGCTCCATGCAGCCTGACGCGCGCGCGATCGTGTTCGATCTCGACGATACGCTCTATCCTCTGGAGCGGTTCGTGCGCAGCGGCTTCGCCGCCGTGGCCGCGGAACTCCAGCGCGGCCATGGCATCGACGCGAAGAAAGCGTTCCGCGTTTTGACGTCGGCGACGCGGGGCGGGGCGCGCGGGCGCGAACTGCAGGTGTGCGCGGAGCACTTCCGGCTGCCGGACGCGATCGTCGGCGACCTGGTGGACGTCATCCGGCTGCATCGGCCGTCGATCAGGCTTCCGCGCGTGTCCGTGGACGCGATCGAGCAGCTGCGCGGCCGCTGGCGTATCGGCGTCCTCACCAACGGCCTGCCGGATCTGCAGGCGCGCAAAGTCGACGCGCTCGGCCTGCGCTTTCTCGTCGACGTTGTCGTCTACGCGAACGCCCTCGGCGACGGGCGCGGCAAGCCCGCGCCTGAGCCGTTTCACGAAGTGGCGCGCACGCTCGGCGTGATGCCGGCGCGGACGGTGTTTGTCGGCGACGACGTGCGCTGCGATGTGTTCGGCGCCGCATGCGCCGGTATGCGCACGATTCATCTCAAGGGCAGCCACGACATGTCACCGCGCGTGGACGCCTGCTACGCGGACGCCACGGCGGCGACGATGGCCGATGTGCCGGCATTGGCGGAGGCGCTGGTGGCCGAAGACTGGAGCGTCGATGTCGCGTGAACGTGTGATTCGCATCGGGGGGCGGCTCGTCGGCGCGAACCAGCCGCCGTTCGTCATCGCCGAGATCGGCCTCAACCACCGCGGCTCGCTCGACCGCGCGCTTGCGCTGGTGGACGCCGCGGCGCGCGCCGGCGCGTCCGCCATCAAGCTGCAGACGCTGACGCCGGGTGGGCTCGTTGTGCCGGGCGCGCCCGCGCCCGTGCACGTGAACGCACGGTCGATGAGCGAGTTCTTTCGCCAGTTCGAACTCGACGAGCACGCGCACCGGCAGATCGTCGCGCGCGGACGTGCGCTCGGTCTGGCGGTGCTGGCCACGCCGCTGTCGCTCGAGGCCGTGGATCTGCTGGAGCGCGTCGGCATCGACGCCTACAAGATCGCCAGCGGCGATATCACGTGGGAACGCCTGATCCGCCGCTGCGGAGAGACACGTAAACCGGTTGTCATTTCCACCGGCATGGCGGCGCTGCTTGAGGCGGCGCGCGCGGTCGCATGCGCGAGGTTCAGCGGCGCATCAGGTATTGCGCTTCTGCACTGCGTGTCGGCGTATCCCGTGCCCGAAGGCAGCGAGAACCTGCGCGCCGTTGCGACGCTGGCAGACGCCTTCAACCTCCCCGTCGGCCTCTCCGACCACAGCGCCGACACCTCGTCGTGGCCGCTGGCCGTCGCGCTCGGCGCATCAATCTACGAGCGGCACATCGTGCTCTCGGCGGACGACGGCTCGATCGACGCAGCGGTGTCGAGCGATCCCGTCCAGCTTGCCGCGGCGATTCGCGCCGGTGCCCGCGCCGCGGAAGCCGCCGGCTCGGGCGTCAAGATGTGCCTGCCCGCGGAAGCGCCGAACCGCACGCCGAGCCGTCGCGGGCTCTACGCGCGGCGGACAATGGCGGCCGGGGAAGTTGTTATGCCAGCTGACATCGTCGCGCTCCGGCCGGCGATTGGCGTGGCCGTCAGCCGCGAGCCCGAGTTGATCGGCGTCACGCTCTCGCGCGACATCGAGGCGGGCATGGCGTTTCTCGAGAGCGATCTCGACGCTTCAGTGAGGGTGCCGAATGTGGCGTAACGTCCTCATCACCGCGGCGTCGCGCCGCGTGGCGCTCGTCGAAGGCTTCGAGCGCGCCGTCGCCACCAGCGGCGGCTCTGTCATCGTCACCGACGTGAACCCGCTGTCGCCCGCCGTCTATGCCGCCGATCGCGCGTATCGCGTGCCGCTGGCGTCCGACCCGTCGTATCTCGACGAAATCCTCGAGATCGCCGTCGCCGAGCACGTCAACCTCGTCGTGCCGACCATCGACGACGAGCTGCCGGCGTTTGCGGCCGCGCGGGAGCGGTTCAAGTCGCACGGGATAGCCGTCGCGGTATCGCCGTATCAGACCACTGTCATCTGCAACGACAAGTTCAAGACGTGCCGCGCCCTGAAAGAGAAGGGCGTCGCGGCGGCGGCCACGTTTCTTCCCGGCGAGATTCCGGCCGATCCGTCGTTCCCGCTGTTCGTGAAACCGAGGCTCGGCCGCGGCGGCGTGGGTGCATTTGCCATCCGCAACCAGCGTGAGCTCGAGTTTTTTGCCGGTTACGTTCCTGACGCTGTCGTTCAGGAGTTTCTGGACGGGCCGGAGTACACCATCGACATGCTGTGCGACTTTTCCGGCCGTCCGCTGTCGATTGTTCCGCGCGAACGAGTCGTCATCCGCGCCGGCGTGATCGATCGCGGCCGCACGGTGAAGGACCCGCGGCTGCTGGATCTCGCGCAAGCGTGCGCCAGAGCCATTCCCTTTGCCGGCGCCGTCAACATCCAGTGCCGCATCGTCGAGGGCCGTCCCGTGGTGTTTGAGATCAACCCGAGATTCTCCGGCGGTATCCCGCTCACGATGGAAGCCGGCGCGGACTTTCCGCGGATGCTTGTGGAGCTCGCCGCCGGCCGGAGGGTTGTGCCGTCGATCGGCGTGTTTCGCGACGACCTCTGGATGACCAACTACGAGACGCCGGTGTTCCTCGACGGCAGCCGCGTGTCGCTCGACGAGTACCGGCCGCAGCCGATCGCGGAGGTCGCATGACGACGGCGATTGTGCTGCAGGCACGCATGGGGTCGACGCGCCTGCCAGGTAAAGTGCTCGCGCCTGTCGGGGGACGCACCATCCTCGCGCAGTGCATCGACCGTCTGCGCGCGCATTCCCGACTTCCGGTCATCGTCGCGACGACCACGCTCGGCGAGGATGATCTGGTGGCTCGCGAAGCCAGGCGGTGTGGCGCCGATGTGCTGCGCGGTCCGGCGGACGACGTCCTCGGACGCTTTGCGATGGTCGTGCGCGCCTTCGGACTCGAAGCGCTGGTCAGGGCGACGGCCGACAATCCCGCCGTCGATCTCGATGCGCCGCAGCGTACGCTCGGCCTGCTGCACCGCACGGGCGCGGATCACATCGACGAACGCGGTCTGCCGATCGGCGCCGCTGTCGAAGCGGTCACGGCGAAAGCGATTCTCCAGGCGGGCGACCTCGCGGTGGATCCGTACGACCGCGAGCACATCGCGCCGTACATCCGGCGCGAGAAACGCTTCAGGGCGCTCGATGCGCTTGCGCCCGGCCATCTGCGTGCGCCGAAGCTTCGGCTGACGATCGACACCGCCGAGGATCTGGATTTCGTACGTCGCGCGTTTGCCGCCGTCGAGACCGCCGATCCGGCGCCGCTCGCCGCGATCATCGCCGGCGCCGCGACGCTCGAGCCGCTGGTGCCGACACGCGGGCGTTCGAAAACGGAGAGACGATGACGCCGTCGCGCAATCGGCTGGGACCTCTGAGTGCGGGCGCGCTGCCGCTGGCTGCGTCGGTGCTTTTTGCGGGGCAGTGGCTTGCCGGTGGACGGATTGGCACGCTGTTTCAGCTGGACGCGGCGCTCGTCGTACTCGGCGGCACGCTGGCGGCGCTCGCTGTCAGCTATCCCGTGGCGACGCTTCGACGCGCGGTGTCGGCGATTCCCGTCGTGTTCGCGCCGCAGCGGGCGTCGGCGGATGCGATCGTCGCCAGGTTCACCGACTTCGCGATCCGCGTGCGCAAGCGCGGCGTGATGTCGCTTGAAAACGAGATCGCGCGCGCCGACGATCCCTTCATGGCCCGCACGCTCGGACTGCTCGTGGACGGCACGGCGGCCGAGGATCTCCGTCGCGCGCTGAAGATCGCGAGCGACGCGATGCAGGACGGCGACGAGGAGCTGGCCGAGGTGTTCGAGGCGGCGGGCGGCTACGCGCCGACGCTCGGAATTCTCGGCGCCGTGCTGGGCCTCATGCACGTCATGGAAAATCTGGCAGCGCCGGCGAAGCTCGGCGCCGGCATCGCGGTCGCGTTCGTGGCGACGGTGTACGGCGTCGCCACTGCGAATCTGATCTTTCTCCCGATCGCCATGCGCCTGCGCGTGACGGCCCGCGAGCGTGCGGTCCGGCGCGAGGCGATCATCGAAGGCGCCATCGCGCTGCAGCAGGGCATGCATCCGCGGTTGCTCGAAGCGCAGCTCGACGGCTTCATCCGCGCGGCGGCGGAGACGCGCGTGGCGAAGGCGGCGTAGGTGAGACGCGGGCGATCGAAGCGCATCGGGTCTTCGGCGGCGTCACGCGATCGCTGGATCCTCTCGTACGCCGACTTCATCACCCTGATGTTCGCGTTTTTCACGACGCTCTACGCCGCATCGACCGTGGACGCCAGCCACTGGGCGACCGTCGCGTCCGGCCTCGGCCACGCGCTCAACCGGGCGTCGCAGGCGCCAGCGACAGGCGGGACGCCGGCGATTAGCGGTGACGGCGTGCTGCCCGGCGGCCGCGGACTCTTATGTGGGGCAGGCCTTCAGGCCTGCTCCGACAGCGAGCACGTGCGGACGGAGCTCCAGCGCGAGCTCGGCGACGTGCTGAAGGCCAACGAACTGCGCCTGACGAGTGATCGCCGCGGTCTCGTGCTCTCGATTCCTGAAGCCGGTGCGTTTCCTGTCGGCAGCGACGACATCTCGATCGCGGCGCATGATCTGATTGCGCGGATCGCCAGGGCGCTGCGGCATCTTCCGAATGCCGTGCGCGTCGAAGGCCACACCGACGGGACGCCGATCCGCACGCCGCGATTCGCGTCGAACTGGGATCTGTCGACTGCGCGCGCGACGTCGGTGGTCCGGTTCCTGATCGAGCGCGGCGGTATCGCGCCTGAACGGCTGTCGGCGGCGGGCTACGCGGAATTTCATCCGATCGCCGACAACGACGACCTCGCGAGCCGGTTCCGCAACCGCCGCGTCGACATCGTCATCCTCAACGGCGCGACGCAGTCGGCGGAAGAGCCGGCGACGGAGAGGCGGCCGTGACGCCGGCGTTCAGCGACGCGGAGCTGGAGCGCCTGCTCGAACGGCCGGTGCGGGTGCTGCTGACGCCGGCCGATCGGGCGTCGTGTGCCGGACGCCACATCCTTATCACTGGCGCCGGCGGCTCGGTCGGCTCCGAGCTGGCGCGCCAGATTGCGGCGTGCGGGCCGGCGACGCTCACGCTTGTCGATCAATCAGAGCTCAACCTCTTTCACATCGAGCGAGAGCTGGCGGTGAGCGCGCCCGAGGTTGCAGTCGACGCGGTGATGGCGGATATCACGCGCTCGACGCCGATGCGTCAGGTCTTCGACGCCGCGCAGCCAGACGTCGTCTATCACGCGGCCGCGTACAAGCACGTCACGATGGTCGAACGGGCTGTCTGCCCGGCCGCGATGGTCAACGTGCTCGGCACGATGGTCGTCGCCGACCTGGCTCGGGAAACCGGCGCCAGGTTCGTGCTGATCTCGTCGGACAAGGCGGCGTCGCCGCGAAGCGTGATGGGCGCCACCAAGCGGATGGCGGAGCTGCTCGTGCTGTCGCGGGCGAACTCGCGGTTCAGGCCGATCGTCGTACGGTTCGGCAACGTCCTCGGCAGCAGCGGCAGCGTGCTCACGCTGATGCGCGATCAGATTCGCCGCGGCCAGCCGCTGACGATTACCGATCCCGATGCGACGCGCTATTTCATGACGGCCGGCGAAGCGGTCTCGCTCGTGATGAAAGCGGATCTGCTCGCGACGCGCGCGGAGACGTACTGGCTCGACATGGGCGACCCCGTCCGCATCGGCGCGCTGGCCGATCGTCTGCTCGCGCTCGAAGAGGAGTGCGGCTACGCAGCCGTGCCGGCACACATCATCGGCCTGCGCGCGGGGGAGAAGCTGCGCGAGGAGTTGACGACGCAGGGGCTGCGGATGTGCCGGACGAAGCATCGACGCATCTGGGTCGCGCGGCAGCGCCCGATCGATCGCGCCTCGAGCGAGCTCGCGCTGCGCAAGCTGCGCCGCGCTGTCGCGGCCGGCGACGCGCTGCGTGCGCTCACCGTCATCGCGGCCGCCGTGCACGAATTCGACATCAGCCAGGAAGCGTGGGCGTCCGCCCGCAGGCTCAGTCCGGCCGGCCGGCCGCGCGGCGCGAATCGTGCGCTTCGCGTCGCGTGATCACGCATCACCGCGATGCGCCACCCCCTGTACATCTTCAGCGAGCCGACGGTGCCGAGTTACGGCACGATCGGCGAGATCTACCAGGCGACGTTCCGCGCCATGGGCCTCGCGTCGCGGATCGCCGCGTACCCGACAGAGGACCTGCCAGATGCGCCGCGCGGCGCCGTGGTCCTGCACAACACCCTCGGGTTCCGCTTCCGTCCGGTGCCGGGCGCGCGCAACATCGCGGTGCCGTACCACGAGTGGAGCCGTTACCCGGCGGCGTGGGCCGCGCACCTCAACCGGTTCGACCAGGTCTGGGCGGCCTCCGAGTCGCTGGCCGCGGTGCTGCGCACAAGCGGCGTGACGGTCCCGATCCGATTCGTGCCACCCGCGCTGACGCTTCAGCCGCCGCGGCGCAAGGAAGCATGGCGGTCAAAGGGTCCGTTCCGGTTCCTGTTCGTAGGCGAGCCGCACTTCCGCAAAGGACATCACCTTCTGATCGAGGGATTCCGCCGGCTGCGTGCGGGGAGGCACGCGTCGCTGACGATCAAGACGTCGCCGGACTGCTCCTGGACCGTGCCGGACAAAACCATTCGTCTCATTCGCTCGCGATGGACGCGCAGCCGCCTCGACCAGCTGTACGCGCGGCACGACGCATTCGTCTCCGCGAGCCTCGCCGAGGGCCTGGGATTGGGCGTCGCCGAGGCAATCCTCGCGCGTCTGCCGGTCGCCACCAACTACTGGGGCGGGCACACCACGCTGCTGACACCGGGCGGCTACATGAGAATCGCGCACCGCGTCGTGCCGCAGCCCTTCTGCTCTCAACCCGACTTCTTCGCGCCGGGGCAGCAGTGCGCGCTGTCGTCTCCGGACGCGGTTGCGTCGGCGATGGATCGATTGATCACCATGACCGCCCGAGCACGTCGTGCCCAGGCCTCGTGTGCGGCGCACTTCCTCGAGGAGCGCTTCGGGATCGAGACGGTGGCCGAGCGCGTGCAGCGTGCGCTCGCCGAATGAAGGGACTTGAACTAGGCCGCGCTGCGAGCCAGCGCCTGGCGCACACTCGCGGCAGTACCCGGGTTTCCGATTAGTTCTGCCATGAGGGGTTCCGGGACTTCGGCGAGAGTGCCGTGGTCGAGAATGCCCAGCTCAATCAATGTGTCGTGAACTGCTGACGGCAACGCCTCGATCTGGCCGAAGCTGGCTCTGGCGCGGGCGACCTTGTCTTCCATCTGTTCGTCGGAGTACGGCGCGATCAGATAGTGGCTCGCAAACGAACGCATGATCATCGCAATAACGTCAGCACGCGGATGGCGGTTGTCATCAAGATAGGCGTCGACGACGTAGTCCTTGACGATCTCGTAGGAGGGCCAGTAATAGAGCTGCCGATCGTCGCGGTGCGCCCGCATCAGCTCATCGACGGCGACCCGCAGGATGGCCTTCGACACGCTATTCGCCGTCAGGCACGAGACGGGGCGAAACGTCGCGACGAGCGGAATGGGCGACAGCGTGATGACGATCGAGGCCGAGGGCCGGTGCTTTCGAATCACGGCGTGAATAGCCTCGAGGTTCTCGAGATTCTCGGCGACGGTGCTCACCCGAAATCCGTGACGGCTCGCATCGAACTTGTCGCGGGGAATCGCCCGCCAGAAGACCTCTCCGGTTTGCGTGTTGCACCAGACCTCCGAAAGGCCAAGTGTCAGGATGAAGACCTCCGACCTGAGAAAGAGTTCGCGGGTGTGATCGCGGGCCTCATCGCTGTACGCAGCCAGTTCGCCGCGAGAACCGAACCACAAGTCCTCTGAGAAACGCTTGCCTTCCAGGGCCCACTCGAATTGCTGGCGAAGGGCGAACGTGTTGACGATGCCTTCACCGAATCGGACCACGTGGCTGTCGTAGGTGTTGAGGTGTGTGCCGTGTCGCGTGAACGCGAGCCGCTCGCCGGTGGCGTACTGCTGCCGCATCAGCCAACGCGAGATGTTCTGAGCGAAGCAGCTTCCGAAGGCGGTGATCGGCATGTCCCGCGAGATGAACGGCTGGGGAGGCAGCCAGCCTTTCAGAATGAACTCCTCCAGCCCGCCCTCGGCAGCGAGCGCGCGCTTCGTGGGATTGAAGTTGCAGTTGTCCCCGCGATACCAGGAGGGATGCGCGGGCTGCACATCCTGGCCGGTGGAGAACATGAGGTCCGACGACATGCCCTTAGACATCGTGGTGATGGGATGACGGATCTTCGACGCTGCCGAGTCGGTCGGGCGTCACCATTCGCGCTGTGCCGAGGCGCGATCACCGAGCATCACGCGCATCCAGATACCTCCGGGATTCCCGTTGTGCCAGTTCCATGCCAGACCGAGTGGTACTTCTCTTGCTGCGCGTTGCTCCACGGATGGGAGACATGACATGTGACGCGCCGATCTTCGTCAGCGCCAGGTTTCGAACCGGTTCAACAATGCTGTGGAACCTGTTTCGACACGTCTCCGGCCTGAAGTGCTACTACGAACCCTGCCACGACAACCTGGTCGCGCACGTCATGGGCGACACGCCCGTGCAGGAGAACCATCGCGGCGTCACGTCGTACTGGGACGAGTACCGGCCGCTCATGGACGATCTGCCGGCGGTACATAAGAACGAGTTCGGCGTCTGCGGACTCTTCCTCGAGGCGTCGGATCGGCGGCCGGAACTGGAAAACTACCTTCGCTTCCTGATCGATCGCAGCCGCCCCTCGAGACCCGTGTTGCAGTTCAATCGCGTGGACTTCCGGCTGCCGTGGTTGAAGGCCCGATTCCCCGAGGCGCGCATCGTCCACTTGTTCCGCGATCCCCGCGATCAGTGGCGCTCGATGACCCGTAACCTTCCGGACGATCGCGCCGGAAACCCCGATGAGAACACCGACTACGACCTGGTGGTGTGGGCCGTGTCCCTGTCCAGGACGTTTCCGTTTCTCGTCGGGCCGCATATTCGCCACTCGTACGAACGTCACTATCTTCTGTGGCGACTCAGCTATCTGATGGGAGCTCGTTGCGCGGATGTCAGCCTGAGCTACGACCAGGATTTCTGCAAGGATCCGGCGCGAGGTGTGGTGCGGCTGATCGACGCCGTCGGCTTGCCGTCTGCGGCCGCCCGGCAGTTGGAGGGCGTTGTAGAAGCACCATCGCGGTCGAGTCGCGCGTTGTCACTGTCGTCCTCAGCGTGTGCACGAATGGAAACCGCGTGCGACGAGCTGCTTGAAAGGCTCGGGCTGATCGGCCGCCTTGGTGTGGCACCGCTCGAGGAGATTCGGAGAGACCACGCGTCGGCGTGGGCTCCGTTCGTGGATGGCGCCCATGAGGAAGCGGTGCGACTGAGTGGCAGGACGTTTTCTCTTCTTCGCTCCCACTACCTTGATACTGTTCGCGTACTGCGTCGGCTGGGCCAGAACGCCAGAAACGTCCAGGATGCCCTTCTGCTGAAAGAACAGGAACTGCGCGAGCGGATCGCGTCACAGGCGCGCTCCGCGTAGCGACCGTGGCCGGATTGATCTCGCTGACGCCGTCCCTGCGCCGCGATCGATTCGAGGCGAATCTCCTCGCATTGCGGCAACTGAATCCGGCGGCCTGCGCGGGGCTCGAAGCGGCGAGTGGCTCCGCACGCCTTCGTTTCGAAGACACTCCTGCTGGACCGTCGGCGTCCGTGTGCGTGGCGAACAACCGGTGGGTGCGTCTTCACAGCGACCAGGATCCGGTGGCGGAGGCGGAAGCACTGGCGTCGAAAGTCCTGGGCGCTGCGACGCCGTCGATCGTCATCTTCGTCGGCGTGGGACTTGGTTACGTCGTCGATGCGATTGAGCGTCTGTCGCCGTCAACGCGCGTGCTGGTCGTCGAGCCGTTAGCCGAGACTGCGGCGGCGATGCTCGAGCGGCGGGACTGGCGCGAGCGGATCGCATCGGGCCTCCTGTGTATGCTCGTCGGGCCGGATTTCGCCGGAGCCTCCGAGGCGTGGCGCTTTGTTGACGACGTCGAACACCCGCCGCTCCTGGTGGCGTCGGTGTTCCAGCGCGAACTGCTTGCAGAGACGGCGAAGGCTCGAGAGGTGGCGGTGCAGGCGGTGTTCGGCGCAAGAGCGAACGCCGAGGCGCGCCGTCGGTTTGCGCCGCGCTACCTCTGCAATACGCTGCGCAATGCGGCGGCAATCTCGCGCTCGGCAGACATCGACGTGCTGCGGGGCGCGCTGAGTGGTGTGCCCGCCGTGCTGGTCGCGGCGGGCCCGTCGCTCGATCGGCAGATCGAGACGCTTCGGCGCGTCGGGACGCGGGCCGTCATTATCGCCGTCGACACGGCCGTGCGTCCGCTCCTCGACGCCGGAATCTATCCGGACCTCGCGGTTGCCCTCGATCCCAGCGTCGCCAACGCGCGGCATCTGAAGGATCTCACTGATCCACGGCGTCCGTTCCTCGTCGCCGAAGGCAGCATGGATCCCGAGGCGCTCGCCCCGTTCGACGGCCGGCTGTTCGTGTTTGAAGTCAGCGGCCACCATCCGTGGCCGTGGCTGCGCTCAATCGGCATCGACCGCGGCCGTCTGCGCGCCTGGGGCTCGGTTCTCACGGCGGCATTCGACCTCGCGCTCGAAGCCGGCTGCGATCCGATAGTGTTCGCCGGCGCCGACCTCGCGTATTCAGCGGGCCGTCCGTACGCGCGCGGCACGACGTTCGAGAACGACTGGGCTGACCGCGTGGCGGCAGGAGAGCCGCTCGACGACATCTGGCGGATTGCCGTGCAGAAGACCGACGCGGTGCAGATCAGAGGCTGCGACGGCGCGGACGTCACGACCGGACCGCAGCTGCTCGAATTCCGAAACTGGATCGTCGCGCAGAGCGGCGTGTGCGGCCGGCACGTCGTCAACACCACCGGCGCGGGCGCGCTCGAAGGCCCGGCCATCGAGCAGCAGACGCTTGAAGACGTCCTTGCGACACTGCCGGAAGATGCGTGGGCGGGCCGTGAGGCAATTCAATCAATCTGGTTGCGTGGACGCTCGCAGGCCCTGGACCTCACGCCGGCGTTCGCGAACCTGCCGCACGAGGCCTGGCTTGCGTTCGGCGGGCCGGACCTCCGGAAGGAAGACATCGCCGAGGCCGTCGCGGCTGCACTCCTGCCTGCGTCCACACCGGCGTTGTCCTCGAGCACATCTCGCGGATCGCTACCGTACGCGCCCGAGCGCGTCGCGCTCATCCGCGCCGCGATCTTCGGGGACAAAGCGGCTGAGCGGACGCTGGCCGCTCGCGTTCGCGCCGCCCAGGTGCCGCGCCTCGCCGAAGCGGTCGAGCGCGTCGACGCTCGTCTCGCCGACATCGTCTCGTCACCCGCGCCGCTCGTCGTTGAGCCGCGTGCCGACGACCCGCCGCAACCGCCGAAGGCGCCCGCCTCGCGCGCGTTCAGATGGCAGCCGAAGGTCCTGCCAGCAGCACGCGCGTACGAAGCCGCACTGTCCGATGTGATCGTCGCGCGTTCGCGGCACGACGAGGAAACGCCCGGTCGGCGGCCGGCTGCTGCTGTGTCGTGCGAGCCCGCAACCGATGACGCCGTCCGCGAATGGTCGGCCGACATGCCCGCGCTCATCGGAGTTCTCGCCGACTACGCGGCCGTCGTCTCGAGGAACGAAACCGATGCGGCTGCGCTTCGCGCGTATTCCGCGATGACGCCGGCACAGCCCGATAGCAGCGACGCCCTGAGTGTCTTCGTCTCAACCGGCACGCGGCGGCGCACGCTGGTGGCGGACGGAGCGAGTCTGAGAAGCGCGATGGCGGACGCGCTGGCGGGAACGATTGTCGGCGTGAGCGACGACGCGCCCCGGCGCATCGCCGCGTGGTGGCCCGGCGAGTGCGCTCCGATTGGCCGCGTTGCGGCCGCTCGGGTGGGCGCCGCGGACCTGGGCGCTTGCACGCTTGGGGCCGTGCTCGACGAGGGCCACGTCGTGTTCGCGAACCTGTTCAACGCCCGCAGTCTTCGGATTGATGCCGGTGGGCGGCTGGACGTGCACGCTGAATGGCCGGAGCTCATCTCCGGTATCGTGCGGTGGGGAGGGGATGGCGCCATCGCGTGGCGCAATCCCTACGTCATGTGGCGGAGCCGCCCGGACGAAACCGTCCGGATGGAAACCATCCCATTCAAGGCGTCGGTCGCGTATCCGCAGCCTGACGGCTCGGTCTGGTGGACGGCCTTTTCCGGAGGCGTGTGGTCGTGGACCCCTGGAGGCGAATGGAAGCAGCTCGTCGATTCGCCGCCGGTGATGAGCCTGCGCGTCGAGGACGGCCTCGTGCGTCTCGACCCGCGCGGCGACGACTCGACGTTCAGACGGAAGCCTGACGCGACTGATGCGTACTACTGGACGCCCGGAACTTCGAGCGTCATGCGCCGGCCGCTCGGTCCTGACGGCCCGATCTGGTCTACTTCATCGCGAAATGGCTGGACCGCATCGGCGTTCCCGTGGGGCGATCAGATCGGCCTCGAGCACGTCGGCGGCCAGCGCCGGCTGCTCGTGTGTCCGCGTCCGTTCACGGTCGCGTGGGCAGGCGACTCCCTCGTCGTCAGCACGAGAGAGGGACAGCTGACTTACTTCGAGAAGTTGTGGGGTACCTTGGACCAGGGCCGATGAAGCCCGTCGTCCGCCACTAGTGCCGGCACCGCTGGCAGGGATGCGACGCGTGGCACCTGGGCGCCACGCCGTGACCGAGAAAGGCTCGCCGAGCCGTCACCATCTCCTGGGCATTCCACAGCTCGAGGAAGTCGTTCTGGACGACGTTGCCGATCGTGAAGCGCGTCTCGTCGTGGAAGTAGCACACGCGTACGTCGCCGGTGGGCTGGATGACGGTCTCCTGCCACGGCTTGACGCACGGCGGTAGGTCGGGATCGTACCGCGTGTGGTACGCGGACTGCCACGGCTCGTCTCCCTCCTCGAGGAACGGCACGGCAGCCATCGCCTCGGCGATTGACTTCAGCTCTGCTGCGCGGGGGCCGATGAACGGGTTGCCGATGAACAACATCGGCATGCCGATCGCAGTGGCGCGCTGCCACGCCTCGAGGAACAGCGCATCGTGGCGTGCCGGGTCGGTGAACACCCGCTCCTTTTCATAGTCCCAGATGCCGCCGTCGACCGTGTCAACGACATGGTCCAGGCCTGCGTTGAGATGACCGAAGACGACGTCGTCGACGCCCAGTTCGTGTGCGAGGTCAATGAACGCGGGCACGTCCTTCAGGTTCCTCTCGCACACCGTCATGTTGATGCGCGTGTGTGAGTGCGGCCGCCCGAGTTCTTTCAGCCTGCTCGTGTAGTACTTGATATTGCTCGTGACGGTCTCGAAGTCACCGGAGGGTCGCATGATCCGGTACATCTCCGGCGTGGCGGCGTCCAGCGAAAACGACACCGCGACCGACGCTTTGGCGAGAAGGCGATCTGCGCGCTTCGGCGTCAGCAGCCCGCCGTGTGTATTGAACTGAATCGTCGTCTCCGGCGACGTCAGCTCGATCACGCGGTCGAAGTACTTCGACATCATGGGTTCGCCGCCGCAGTGCAGTAGCAGACGCTTTGCGGTTGCGATCAAGGGCGCGGACTTCTCGATCGTAAGGGCTTCAATCGAGGAGTCGGCCTCGGCCGGCCGCGTGTTGATGTCGCAGATGACGCATGGCGTCGTGAAATTGCACCGGGTGGTGAGTGCCAGCGTCACAAACGGCGGCAGACTGTGAAGCACGGTCCTGCCTTCAGCGTATTCCTGCCCTGCGAGCGCTTCGTTCTTTACCGGCGATCCGAGGTATGGGAAGGGGCCGGATGACTCCTTCGGAAACTGCAGGGGGCCGTCGTCCGCTGAGGCCAGAGTCAGCCGCGTGAAACGCACGGCCACGGGACGAGGATCGTTGGCGAATCGCTTTGGCGGCTTGTCCCAATGCGTGTAATCCAATTGCACGACGTTGTGCTCCACGCCGTGAAGCACCAGATCTGCAGGGACAGTGCGCGGTGTCAACGTGGCCACGACCGCGCGGTTGTGTCGGACCTGGATCGCCTGCCCGTCAAACGGGCTGTCGAAGGCGACACGCAGGAGGACGTCTTGCGCGGCGGCAAGGCGGAACGTCAGTGTCGTCCGCGGGCCGAGGCCCCAACGCCAGGACGCGTTCCGGTTCCGTTCGATGACGGCCAGGCCGAGGCAGTGGACGTCCAGCGGCTTGTAGATCTTCAGCAGGTCGACGGTTGCGCCGTCCAGTCCGGCAGGCTGTTCGTCGCGGTGGCCGACCACCTCGGATTTGTTGCGATACAACTGCAGCGGTATTTCACTCGCCAACATGACAGATCACTCCCTCACGCGGGTCGTCTATTAGGAATCGACCGCCGCCAGACAATCTGGAGACTTCTTTGTAGAGGCGCAGGATTTGGCGCGCGGCGCGCTGCCAGGTGTGCCGGCGGGCCCGGTGGGCGAGGGCAGTTCTAACCTTATATATATGTCCGGCAGGCTGGGCCGACCAGTCGAGTATGGTCTCGGCGATGGCGGCGGGATTCTCGATGTCCACGACGAACCGCTGGTCGCCGACCACCTCGCGGAGGGCGGGGGCGCTCGAGACGAGCGGCAGCGCCCCCTGTGACATTGCTTCCAGGACCGGCAGACCGAATCCCTCGGCAGACGACGGATACAGGAAGAACTGAGCGCGGCGATAGAGCTTCCGCAGCATCCGGTCGTCGACAAACCCGCGGTAGTAGACGCCATTCAACCCCGCGATCGCGCGGTCCACGTCAAATCCACCCCAGCCCGGCTTGCCGACGATGTCGATGGGCCCGCGATAGCCGCGAAACCGCAAGGCACGAGCGGTGTCGACGACGACTGGCACGTTCTTGCGTGGCTCAATGGTGCCGACGAAGAGGACACCGGAACGCGCAGAGCGGAGCGCGGCATCCGCCAGGAACGGCGTGGAGAGCCCAGCTCCGGCGACGTGAATCTGTGCGGCTGTACGGGGGAACCGACGTCTGGTCTCTGCGGCGGCGGCGTGCGAGAGTGTGACGACCAGAGACGCGTTGGCCACAGCCGGCCGGATGGCCGCGCGAAATGCGTTGACGACCGTCGCCTGATGCAGCTGCGGATGAGACAGCGGCGTCAGGTCGAAGACGGTGACGAGCGACGGGACTCCGCGAACCGCGAGGGGCGGGAAGATGCTGTGAAGCACGTCGGCCCGCCAGGCTCGAACCTCACGCCCGATCTGAGTTCGCTCGGCCCGGCCGTCAAGCCAGCCTGCCTTCGACACGCGCACGTCGATCCGCTCGTCGCGGTAGTCGATGTCTTCCGGCCGATGGCGGTCGGATATCAGGAGGAGAAACTCGTCGTCTTTGTCCGCCTCGACGAGCGCCCGCACCAGTTCCCGCGTGTAGCGCGCGATGCCCGTGCGCTGGAAGTAGGCCCGCGCGTCGATGGCGATGCGCATCTACCGGTTGCTGGCAGCCGCGGGGGGCGCGGCTTCGACCTCGCGCATCCAGATCACCTGTCCATGCGTGACGTCGTCCAGCACGGGAGACTCCGGCCGGTGGATGGGCCGTGGCGCCGGCCGCACGGCGGCCGCCGTCTTGCGACCGGTCAGCGGCTCGAAGGCGTCGAGCGGGAGGAGGTCACACTCCGCGCCGTGGAACGCGACCAGCCTGGCTGGCTTCAGCGCGCGCGCGAAGTCGATCACGTTCTGATAGCTCTCCGTGGCGCCGCCGGGGATGTCGAGGATCACGACGCTTCCCTGGAGACGCGACAGCTCGGGTGACTCCGCGTCTGCCAGGGTGAAGAAGCCGTCTCCCGGCACCTGCACGACGTCGTAAGCGCCACGGACGCGGTCATCCAACTGGTCCAGGAACGCTGGACTGCCTTTCCACAGAAGGACGTGTGGAGATGCCGGTGAGAGCTGCGCACAGGTCTCGAACACCGTCGTGCGTCGCGAGCTCCGAAGCACCACCACCGGCCGTCCGGGCGCCGCGCGAAGCGTTCGTTCGACGGCGCGCAGGCTTCTGGCTTTGATGCGGGTCTTGCTGGCCTGCGCGATGCCGAACATCCGCTTGCGCTGCTCCGCCGGATATTCCGGCGTCTCGAAGACCGGTTCAACCTTGATCCGTTCGAGTCCGTCCCGGAAGACTTCCGAGATGTGGTAGCTGTTCTGCCACGGTACGAGGAAGCGGGCGTGCTGTTGCGCCCAGTCCCAGAGCGCTGTGCCCGGATACGGCACCGTGAGCCCGAAGAAGTAGTTGTCGAGTCCGATGCGTCGGGCGCGCGCCAATGTCCTCAGGTCTTTCCGATACGTGGAGTCGGGCAAGCCGATCATGAAGAAGCCCGTGACCCGGATACCCGCGCCCTGTACGACCGAGATACCGTGACGGATGTCTTCGATCTCTTCCCCTTTGATGAGACCGGCGAACACGTCGGGGTCCATGCTCTCGATGCCGAACGCCACCTCGCGGCAGCCGGCTTGATACATGAGCGCCGCAGTGTCCGGCCAGATGCGATCAGCGCGGATTCCATTTCCGCACGACCACGTGAAGTTGTACCCGCGGTCGATGATTGCCTGGCATACCGCCTCGGTCCGACGTTTATGGAGAGTGAAATTGTCGTCGACGATCACGAACCGATCGAGACCGAGCACGTTCCTCACGTGGTCGAGTTCCTTGATGATGCTGTCGGCCGAACGGTAGATCCACTTGGAGCCGCTGATGGCAGGCACCGAACAGTAGGTGCACTTGTACGGGCACCCGCGGCTGGTCAGCAGGGGATACAGGGTCAGGTCATGCCGGGAATCGAAGCTCGAGAAATCCGGCAGCGGGAGCGTGTCGAGATCCTCGCGCGTGTGTGAACGCGGTTCGGACGCGTGCAGGCCGGAATCGTCGCGGTACATGACACCTGGAATGTCCGTGAATGTGCGCTCACCTCGGGCGTGCCGCGTCACGAAGTCGCGAAGCGTGTATTCCGCGTCGCCACGGATGAACACGGCGCCAGGCAGTTCATCGACTATCGTCGGCTGTGAGAGCGTCACATGCGGGCCGCCGAAGATGAACGTCATGTGCGGATAGCGGCTGCTCAAGAGCTTGAACAGCTCGACTGCGCTGGCAAACGTGGCCGACTTGACCGAGAGCCCGACGTAGTCCGGGGCCTGCTCGCCGATGACGTCCGCGATCTGCTCAGGCGTTCGGAACCGGTTGTTCAGGTCCAGGACGTCCACGTGATGGCCCGCTGCTTTCAGTGAGGACGTGAGGTAGGCCAAGCCGAGATTGAAAAGCCCGTCCTGCCAGCCAAGAGAGTCGATCAGCGTCACGCGTGCCATCCGTTACCACCTTCTGATAGAGCCCGTAGAGGCGCTCGAAATATGCCTGCTCGCTGTAGAGCTCCTGCGCCCGGCGGAAGCCATTCCGGCCGAGGCGCTGACGGAGCTCCGGATCGCCCAGCAGCCGATCGATGCGGTCGGCAAGCGCCGCCTCGTCGAAGACGTCGACGAGAAAGCCAGTCTCGCCATCGACGCACCAGTCCTTGATACCGCCAACCCGTGTGGCGACGACCGGCGTCATGTGCGCGTACGCTTCGATCCCGACCAGACAGAACGTCTCGAACCACACTGACGGGACGATTACGGCGTCGGCCGACGCGTAGTAGCGGGCCGTGTCGGCGTAGCTTGTGTTCAGCCGGACGTTGATCCGGCTTTCGAGGCCGAGCCGCGAGATGAGCGGGGCGATCTCGTGATGGAAATAGTCGCCGGCGGTCAGCAGGTTCAGTGTGAAGGGCCGCTGCACGCGCGTGAGGGCGTGGAGGAGAAACGGCAGTCCTTTCTCGCGGCTGGCGCGACCCACGAAGAGCAGTTCGTGCCCGTCAGGCTTGCAGGCCGCCGCTTTCTCGGCTTCCGCGATCTCGCGGGGCGGCACGTGCGTGCAGTTGGGAATCAGGCACAGCTGATCCTCGCGGTAGCCGTTCTGACGCGCGAGCGCGTAAGACTCCTGGCTCTCGATGATCAGCGTCGTGTTCTCGAACGAGAGCTGGCGGTTCCACGCCATGACGGCCACGTGCTTCACATCGCCCGGAGTGGGCTTCACGCAACCTTGCGTCAGGCAGGCGCGACCGAACGGAAAAGGGCACAGACTTCCGTCTGGCAGCAACCGCCAGTTTGTGGGGCAGTAGAGCCGTGGATCGTGCACGTTGCGGACCATCGGGAGACCGCTATCGCTGCACGCTTTATAGATGAAGGGGTTCTGCTGGTTATGCAGGTGGATGACGTCTGGCCTCTCCATCTGAATCACCGCGGTGACCGACGCCATCAGGCGCCTGTTGTCCCGAAGGGACGCGAAGAGGCCGCTGCGCTCGAAGGGATACTCGAGGAAGTCGACGAAGTGCTCGCGCCGGCGGCCGGTCGCGCCGCCCGACTGCGATCTCGGCGCCAGCACCACGTTCTCGACGCCGCGCTCCTCGAGAAGATTCAGAACGCTGAAGAGCAGCTTTTCGGCGCCGCCGAATGGCTGATAGAAGGAACACACATGGAGCACTCTCATATGCGAGCCTCCTTGCGCGGTCTATTCCGGGGAGTTGCCTGATACAGCGGCCGGGCTGGCTTGGCCAGCAGGTACGCGGCGACTGCAGGCGTGAGCACGGCCATGCCGAGCACGTCGACCAGCCATCGAACCGCCGGACGTCCCTCCACGAAGTCCGTGTGTGCCCACCGGTACCAGCGGCGGTTGTACCCGGCGACGATCTTGTGGCGAGCTTGCAGGCGCTGCACGACGCGGCTCGTCCGCTCGTAGCCGACCCGTCCGTCGTTGTTGAGACAAAGGACAAGAAGGTCTGGCGCAAACGCCTGTATCTCGTCGCGGAACGGCCTGACGCTCTCCGGCGTGAGCCGGCCCTCCGGAAGTTCGAACTGTACGCAGTCTTCAAATGCACCGAGGGCCTTAAGGTGGGTACCGAGGATCCCCACTGCGGCCTTCGGATAGCGCCGAGCCAGTTCGGCTCGCACCCACTGCACTTCGGGTAGTTGGGCGGTACGCAGGATGAGGATGCGGTTGATCTCGTCCTCGGGGAGCACAGGGCCTGCTTGCTCGAGCGCGACGGTCATTGCACGCGTTCCGGCCCGAGCACGATAGTCTTGCCTTCATAGTGCGATCGCGAATGCCACGCCTGCAGCGCGGACTCCAGGTTCGCGCGCGCGACGCGCCGGCCAATCAGCTGGCGGAGGGTGCCAGCGTGCCGCCGGAGAAGACCAATGGCCTGTTCGAAGTGGCGATTCGGCGCGGCGCACACGCCCTTGAACGTATGTTGGCCGAAGATCAGCCGGCTGATGTCGAGGCTGATTCGGCAGCGCTCGGTGTCGTCGAGCCCGACGGTCAGCACCCAGCCGCCCGGGCGGCAGACAGTCAGCGCCCGTTCAATCGTCGACGGGGGCGTCGTGACGAGGACGCGGTCGGCGGGCCGGAACGAAGCGCGTCCCGGCGCGTGCGGACGACTCTCGAACGGGACGTAGTCGCGCACGCCGAGCGCGTCCGCGAGCGGTGCGGCCGGAAGCCGTCCGAGTACGGTGACGCGAGAGGCGTCCCAGGCATGTCGCGCAAAATACGCCGTCAGCAAGCCGAGTGTGCCGGAGCCGAGCACGGCCACGTGATGCGACGGTTCGAGTTGAGCCGCGTGCAGGAGGTCAAGGGCAACGTTGGTCGGCTCGACTAACGCCAGCGCGTCGTCGTCGAGGCCGGAAGCGTCGACGAGCGACCGTTCGTCGCAGAGCGCGTAGTCACGGAATCCCTGCATGTTGACGACGAGCCGCTCGCAGGCTCGAGATGCGCCCTCGCGACAGCGACTGCATTGCCCGCACGGGCTGGCGTTGCGCACGGCCACGCGATCGCCGACCGCAAACCGTCCGCCCGCGCGCCGGGCAGTGACGACAGTGCCGCCGAACTCGTGCCCGACTTCCTGCCAGTCCCCGGCCCAGCTCGCGGCAGCGTGGAGGTCACTCCGGCACAATCCGCACACGTCCACACGAATCAGATAGTCGGCGTCGCACAGCTCCGAGAACGAAACGCGTTCGCGCCTGAACTCGAACGGAGCCTTCACGAGCACTCGTTCGTAGGTCTCAGGCGTACGGATGGTCATCAAATCCTCGTCTGAATCAACCGGCGCCCGGAGTGGTGCTCCGGTCCGGTGCCGCGAAACAGCAACTTCACTGCCAGGCGAGACGTTCCTGCACGCCATCCCTGTTCGTGCGGATTTCAGGACGATTCGAGCGTGTGGGGTGTCGGCGGCTGGTCCAGTGTGTCGCCTGGCCGACGCTTTTCCTTCAAGGATTCGCCTGCCGCGCCGATTGCACCAATGCACATGAACGCTCCTGTTCCGTCAGCCGGGAGCGGCTCGTCGGATCGTCAGGCGAGGCTCGTGTTCGCATTCATCGAGAACGCGATTGCCACGTCCGCGATGCTGCAGGCCGTGCTCGGACGCCTGTACACGAACGAGCCGGACGTGCTGGCGCATACGCAGCGCGTGGCGCAGCTGTCGCTGCGCGTCGGCGCGGAACTCGGACTGGCCGAACGCGCGCTCGATCATCTCGAGCGCGCCGCGTGGATGCACGACCTCGGGCGCTTCGTCGTGCCCGAGGCCGCATCGCGCGACGCGGATGTGTTCGGCGTCGACACGTCGGCGACGCGCGGCGCCCAGGCGTCGGCCGCCGCGGCCATTGCCGCCAGCGTGCCGTTTCTGCGGCCCGCCGGCGAGATCGTGCTTGCGTCGCGCGAGTGGTTCGATGGCACGGGTTTCCCGCGCGGGCTGAGAGGGCAGGCGATTCCATTCAGCTCACGCATTCTCCACGTCGCCGACGTCTATGACTCGCTGACGTCGCTCTGTCTCGCGCTCGCGATTTCGCCCGACTCCGTCAACCCGGAGCTGGTGCGTCAATCGGGATCGCGCTTCGACCCGGACGTGGTCGCCGCCTGGCTGCGGTGCTCGGAGGAACCGGCTTTATGCTGCTGATTGTCGGCGTCGTCGTCGTGCTGGGTTCGGTTGTCGGTGGCTATCTGATGGAGGGTGGCAACATCCTGCTCCTCAGCCAGCCGTCCGAGTTCGTCATCATCGGCGGCGCCGCGCTCGGAAGCCTGCTCATCGGCACGCCGCCGAAAGTGCTCGCCAAGCTCGGCAAGCAGGCAGGCGGTCTCTTCTCACCGGGCCTGCTCCGTGAAGACTTCGCCGATCTGCTCGCGATGCTCTATCAGCTCTTCCGCCTGATTCAGCAGACGGGCGTGATGGCCCTCTAACCGCACTTCGAGAATCCGTCGTCGAGCAGCATCCTGTCGAGGTACCCGAAGTTTCTCGCGCGCCACCACACAGTCGCGTTTCTGTCGGATTCCGCGAAGGTCATCATCGTCGGCGGGATGTCGGCGCACGACCTCGAGGCGCTGATGGACGTCGACCTCGACATCCATCACGACGAGGCGCATCAGCCGTCGGCGACGATGGCGAAGATTGGCGATGCGCTGCCCGGCCTCGGGATTGTGGCGGCAGTGCTCGGCGTCGTCATCACGATGCAGGCGATCGACGGCCCGCCGTCGGAGATCGGCCACAAGGTCGGCGCGGCGCTCGTCGGCACGTTTCTCGGCATCCTGATGTCGTACGGCTTCGTGCAGCCGCTTGCGTCGAGCCTCGAAGCGCGCGTTCGGGACGATGGGCGCTACGAGCAGTGCATCAAGGCCGGCGTGCTGGCCGTGTTCAAGGGACTGCCGCCGGCGATTGCCGTGGAGTTCGCGCGCCGCACGCTGCCGAGCGACGTGCGGCCGACGTTCGAGGAGGCCGAACGCGCCTGCAGAGCGACGCAGACCGGCGGGGGCGCGAAGGCGGCCTGAGGTGAAAGACAAAGACGCCATCGTCATCGTCCGGAAGAAGAAAGGCCACGGCGGCGGACATCACGGCGGCGCATGGAAGGTCGCGTACGCCGACTTCGTGACCGCGATGATGGCGTTCTTTCTCGTCATGTGGCTCGTGACGCAGAGTAAGGACGTGCGCTCGTCGGTCGCGGGGTACTTCCGCGATCCCGGCGTGTTCGACTACCAGAAGTCGAAGGGCATGCTGCCGGGCGGCACTCCGGGGGCGGAGCCGGGGCATGCGCCGCGGCCGGTGGCGGGACGTGATGCCGCGTCGCTCCAGCAGGAGCAGCAGCTTCTCGCGGCGGCCGCCGACCACATCCGCCAGCAGCTCCTCAAAGTACGCGACTTCGCGACGCTGCGGGATCAGATTGAGTTCAGCGTGACATCGGAGGGGCTGCGCATCGAGCTGGTCGAACGATCCGGGTCGAGCTTCTTCGACAGCGGCAGCGCCGTGCTGCGCGGCGAGAGCCAGCGGATCCTCACGGTCATCGCGCACGAGCTCGGCAAGCTCTCCAACGACGTCGTCATCGAGGGGCACACCGACAGCCGGCAGTACAGCAGCGCCCTGGAGTACGGCAACTGGGAGCTGTCGGCCGATCGCGCCAACGCCGCGCGCCGCGTGATGGAGCGCGAAGGCCTGCGCGCCGGCCAGCTGCGCACCGTCCGCGGGTTCGCCGACACGCAGCTGCATCTTGCCGACGACCCTCTCGATCCGCGCAACCGCCGCGTGTCGATCGTCGTCCGCAGCCAGGCGGCCGCGAGCCTCGATCATGTGCTTCAGGCCGGCAGCAGGGTCCAGTAGTAACGATCCTGTGTCGACGCCTTCATTGAAGGAAATGAGCGCGATGTCGATTCCCGGACGGGAGGATCGGCATGCGCGGACGGTTTCGAACAATCCAACTGGTAATCATGGTGTGTCTGCTGCTGATGGGCACCACCGTCGTGCAGGCGCAGGACATCAAGGCGCCGTCGACGTGGTCGGCAGCGCCGCTGCACGTCGGTTTGGCCGCGTCGTACGCCACGCTGCAGGCGCTTGACGTCGTGTCGACCGTGAAGGCCGTCGGCAGCAACCGCGGCCAGGAAGTGAATCCGATGCTCGGCAATCTCGCCGAGCATCCCGTCGCGTTCGCCGCCGTCAAGGGTGGAGTGACGCTCGCCACCACACTGATGATGCGCCGCTACGCGAAGGAACATCCGAAGGCCGCCGCGATTACGATGATCGGCCTCAACATCGGCTACGCGTACATCGTCAGCTCGAATTTCCGGATCGCCTCGGGACGGTGACGGCACCGTCGCGTCCGGCGGTACGACGAACGTGACGATAATCTCCGTCCTGCATCTCGAGGACGAGCCGCTCGGACGTGTTGACCATCGCGGCGACGCCCGGCGTGGCTGTTGATGTCGTCTGACCGACGTCGTGCTGCCGCGGATGAACGGATCGCACCTCGCCACGCGCCTCCGGAAGCTGCTGCCCAATATCGGTGTGCTCTACGTGTCGGGATATCCTGGAGCCGGCATCTTCGGCGAGAGCGCGTTCGGACCTGGCTCCGTGTTTCTCGCCAAGCCGTTCACGCGCCGCATGCTCGCCCAGAAGCTGCGCGACATGCTCGACGCGCCAATGCCGCCGAACGCCTGAGGCTCGTCAGTTTTTCTCTTACAGCCCTTGACGGGTCGCCGTTTCTGAAGCAGACTGCGTTCACAGAATACGTGTTAAATATTAGACACCTAATGGGTTAGCGCGTAGCCAATCTTGAGCTAGCTCTCTTGATGGGCCATGTCGAGCCAAGACCACGAGTCGTCGTTATCCAATATGTCCGATGCTAGGGCGATTGATCCGATCCGTGAGTTCATCGATGCCGCACCGGACGGCATCGTCCTCGTGGATGCCGGCGGACGAATCCTCGGTGTAAATGCCCGGCTTGGCGAACTGTTCGGGTACGACCCGCAAGAGATGGTGGGGCAGCCCCTCGAGGCACTCGTCCCCGAACGGCTGCGGGACATTCACCAGGCGCATCGCCGCAATTACAAGTCCGAACCGAAGATGTGCACCATGGGCGGCGGGCTCGAACTGTTCGGCCGCCGCAGTGACGGTTCCGAGTTTCCGATTGAAATCAATCTGAGTCCCGTGCGTGCCGATGATCGGCTCCTGGTGATTGCCATCGTTCGCGACATCACCGAGCGCAAGGCCGCCACTGATCAACTGATGGCGTCGCTGCAGGAAAAGGAGATTCTGCTCAGGGAGATCCATCACCGCATCAAGAACAACATGCAGATGATCGCCAGCCTGCTCAATCTGCGGAAGCACACGGTGACGGACGCGAAAGCCCTGGACGCATTCGACGACTGCCAGAACAGAGTCAGGGCGATGGGGGTCATTCATCAGATCCTCTCACGCACCGACCGTGTGTCGCTTGTCGATCTGCGCGACTACATCTTTCGCCTGCTCGAGGAGATCAAGGATGCGCAGTGCATCGATCCGGCGCACATTCGCTTTCACGTTGCCATTGACGACCTCGACGTCTCGTTCGATCTTGCGTTCTACCTGGGCCTGATGCTCAACGAGCTCGTGTCGAACTGCGTGAAGCACGCGTTCCCGTCAGGAGAAGGCGACATCACAGTACAGCTGGTCCAACCCGAACCCGGCAGGCTCATGCTCACCGTGGCCGACAACGGCATCGGCATGCTGGGCGGGGCCACGCCTCTTCGAGACGACGGCCTGGGACTTCAACTCGTACGCAGCTTCGTGACGCAACTTCATGGCGCCATAGACATTCGAAACGGCGAGGGCACGGTCTTCGCGATTTCGCTTCGCATGTGATGGCGAAGGAGGGCGGCGTGCGGCGAGGTCGGGCGCTGGTCGTCGAAGACGAGTGGGTCATCGGGCGCGACATCCAGCAGATCCTGCAGGATGAAGGCTTCGAGGTGCCGCCACCGGTCGCCAACGGAATCGACGCGTTGCGCATCGCCGAGGATCTGGTTCCCGATCTGGTCGTGATGGACATTGCGATCGACGGTCCGTTCGACGGCATCGAGATCGCGTCGGCGCTCGGTCGCCGGAAATCAACGCCAGTGGTCTTCGTCACCGCCGGCACGAGTGCGGAGGCGGTGGAGCGGGCGAAGCTGGTCCGGCCGCTCGCGTACCTCGTCAAGCCCGTAGACGTAGACGAGCTTCGGCGCACCGTCAGCGGGACGCTGCGCCGTCCGCCCGTGCAGATCGACCTGCCGCTCGCCGTGTCGAAGAGGGCGTTTCATGAGCTCTTCGACGCCAGTGCGGACGGCGTCATGGTTGTCGATGCCAAAGGGCGCATTCTGCTGGCGAATCACGAATGCGAGGCGTTGTTCGGCTACCAGCCTGGGTCCTTGGTCGGGCAGACCGTCGAAATACTGATCCCTGAAGCCGCGCGGGCCGCGCATGTGGCGCATCGCCGCGCGTACCAGAATCACGCACGTCTGCGGCGGATGGGCGAGTTCATGGATCTCACGGGCCGCCGCGCCGACGGTTCAGAATTTCCCATCGAAGTCGGCCTCAATCCGATGGGCTCGCGCGACAGCATGCGCGTGATCGTCGTCGTGCGTGACGCGACGCAGATGCGGCTCGCGGCGCGTGCCGTGCTCGAACGCGAGGAGCTGACCGAGCAGCTGCGCCGCACGCAGAAGATCGAATCGCTCGGCCGTCTCGCTGGCGGCGTCGCGCACGACTTCAACAACATGCTGATGGTCATCGGCGGGTACGTCGACACCTTGATTGAAGGCCCGGCGGACCCGCAGAAACAGCATCGGCTGCTGAACGGGATTCGCGAGAACGTGGGCCGCGCCGCGTCATTGACACGCCAGCTGCTCGCTTTTGGCCGTCGGCAGGTGCTGCAGCCGCGCGTCGTCGACCTCAACGCCACGCTGGCATCGATTGAAGGGATGCTCGGTCGCGTCATCGGCGAAGACATCACGCTCGTCATCCATGCCGCGAGCGATCTGCATCCGGTCAAAGTCGATACAGGACAGATGGAACAGGTTGTCCTGAACCTTGCGGTCAACGCTCGCGACGCGATGCCCGATGGCGGCACGCTGTCCATTGAAACGGCGAACCTGTATGTCATCGAGCCGATGGTGCTCGAATCGGTGCAGACGATCGTGCCGGCGAACTCGTATGTGTCGCTGAAAGTCCGCGATTCAGGCGCCGGGATGGACGCCGAGACGCTGGCGCAGGCTTTCGAGCCGTTCTACACGACGAAAAGTCAGGGCGAGGGCACCGGCCTCGGGCTGTCGATGGTGTACGGCATCGTCAAGCAGAGCGGAGGCTACGTCTGGATTGAAAGCCGGCGAGGCGCCGGCACGACGGTCAACATCCTGCTGCCAGCGGCGCGCGAGCCCGTCACCCCCTCCGAGGACGCCGAGGCCATTGCCGCCCATGTGCCGCCCCGCCGCGGCTCGCTCGTGCTGCTCGTTGAAGATCAGGATGAAGTCCGCGACGTGCTTGCGGCGTCACTGGCCCACGGCGGATATGACGTGCGGCAGGCGCGTGACGGCGCCGAGGCGCTGAAGATGCTCGAGACCATGACGGAGCGCGTCGATCTCATCATCACCGACGTGGTCATGCCGAACAGCAGTGGCCCCGCGCTCGTGCGCGCGGCTCGAGAGGTGCAGCCGGACGTGAAGGTTCTGTACGTCTCCGGCTACATCGACAATCATCTGCCGCTTGACATCAATGCCGAGGTCGACGCGCATTTTCTGCAGAAGCCGTTCGGACGCCAGCGCCTGCTGGCCATGGTGTCGGAAATCCTCGAAGGCGACGCAGCCCCCGGAGTGCTCTAGCCGGCCTCCTCGTCCGACGCGCGCAGCAGCGTGACGACGAACGGATCGCCATCCGAGAGAAACTCGAAACGTCCGAGCGGTTCGCTTCCTGGAATGTGCACCCGGTAATCGCGCCCGTACACCACAGCGGGCAGCGACAGGTGCGCGTCTTCCGCGGAGAGCAGTCCCTTGATGTTGCCCCCGGTGATGTTCGCGAGCTCGCCGACGGCGTCCTGCACGTCCGCGGCTTCCGGCGGCGCGTCGCCGCCAAACAGCCGGCGCGCGACGCGTTTCGCGAGCGACTCCGATGCATGCAGCACGACGACGCCGCGCCACGTGCCGGTGATGTGCACCTGCGCCTCGACGCACGGCGGCGTCCACGCAACGGCGGCCGCGTCGCTGTTCGGCTGGATCGGCAGTCCGAGCGTGGTATCCCACACGGTCGCCACAAGCTCGTCGATATCGTGCCTGCTCGGCACCATCGCTTCCTTCATCATGCCGCCGCCTCCTGCCGGCTCCGATAGCACCCCGATCGGTCAAACTGCTGACGAACGAACCCGTCGTCGAGATTCAATGTCGTTTCAGCGCCGCCAAGGAAGAGAAAACCGCCCGGGCGGAGCGTTCGGCGCACCCGCGACAGGATCTGCTTCTTGGCATCGACGTCGAAGTAGATCATCACGTTCCGGATCATCACGACGTCCATGTCGGTGATATGTGGCCACGGGCGCATCAGATTGAGTTCGTCGAATCGAACCATCTCGCGCACGGCCGCCTGCAGCTGCCATTCATTTCCGAGCTTGGTGAAGTACTTGATGAGGTAGTTCGCAGGCAAGCCACGGTTGATTTCGACCTGGCCGTACCGGCCTTCACGGGCGCGGGCGAGCACCGACGGGGAAATGTCGGTCGCGATCTGCTCGAGCTTCCAGGACACCAGTTCCGGAAAGTGTTCCCGTATCAGCATCGAGACTGAATACGGCTCCTGTCCGGTCGAGCATGCCGCGTACCAGATGCGCAGACTGCGTCTCTGCCGGTTCTTCTCGATCAACTCCGGCAGAACCGACTTGCGAAGCATCTCGAATGGCTCGACGTCGCGGAAGAACGTCGTTTCATTCGTCGTCATCGCGTCAACGACTTTCTGGTGGAGATCAGGCGCGCGCCCGCTGCGCAGCTTCTTGAGGAGCTCCTCGATTGATGCGCACCCTTCGCGGCGCGCCAGCGGCTGCAGCCGCGACTCGACGAGGTACTCCTTGCCAGGCTCGATGACGATGCCCGCCTGGGTTCGCACGAACGTGCAGATGAAATCGAAGTCCGGCGGCGTCAATGACATGGCTGCACGGCTGTACGCTTCATGATTTCATCGGCGATCGACGGCAACGGCAGCACGCAATCAGCGAGTCCCGCGCGGGCGACGAAGCCAGGCATGCCCCACACGACGCTCGTCGCTTCGTCCTGAACGATGACCGATCCGCCGCGCTGCTTGATCGCGCCGCAGCCGAGCAGCCCGTCCTGTCCCATGCCGGTGAGGATGACGGCCAGCGCGGACGCGCCGTAGACGTTCGCGACCGAGCGAAACAGCACGTCCACGGCAGGGCGGCACGAGTTCTCGGGAGGCTGCTGGTTGATGGCCGTCACGATGCGCCGGCCGTTCCGCTGCACCATGAGATGGTGGTCGCCGGGCGCGATGTACACGTGGCCTGGCATCAGCTCATCGCCGGCAACGGCTTCCTGCACATGGAGTGCGGACTCCGTGTTGAGCCGGTCGGCGAGAAACCGCGTGAACATCGGCGGCATATGCTGTACGAGAACAATCGGCACCGGAAACCCTTTCGGCAGCTGCGGCAGGATTCCCGCCAGCGCGTTCGGTCCCCCGGTCGAGACGCCGATGGCAACGACGTCAACGGCGCCCGCGTCTGCCGCGGCATGGCCCGAGGCGCGCTCCGCTGGCGGCGTGGCCGCGTGATCGCGCACGGCGATGCGGCACAGCGACTTGATCTTCGGAATCAGCTCATCGCGCACGCGCTGCTGCGCCATCCCCACGCTGCCGACATTGGCGGGCTTCGTCACGTAGTCGGACGCGCCGGCGACGAGCGCGTCGATCGTCGCGTTGGCGCCGCGCTCGGTCAGCGTGCTGAACATGATGACGGGCAGCTGCTTGTGCGTCTGCCTCAGCGCCTTGAGCGTGGCGATGCCGTCCATCTCGGGCATCTCGACGTCGAGCGTCACGACGTCAGGATTCACCTGCGTGATCTTCTGCAGGGCGATGCGTCCGTTTGGCGCCGTGCCCGCAATCTCGATGTCGGGATCGGCGCTCAGCACGTCGGCGACGATCTTCCTCACGACGACGGCGTCGTCGACGACGAGGACGCGGAGCTTTCTAGAAGGCATGACCGCCGCCCGAGTCGACGCCGAGCAGACGCAGCTTGTCTTCGATGACCTCTCTGGAGAACGGCTTCATGACGTATTCGTCGGCACCCGCGAGCATGGCGCGTTCGATATGCGCGGCCTCGGTTTCGCTGGTGACCATCATCAGCCTGATGTCGTTGAGCCGGGCGTCCTGGCGTACCGCCGTCACGAGCTCGAGGCCGTTCATCTCCGGCATGTTCCAGTCGACAAGCGCGAGGCGCGTGTCGGCATTGGCCTGCAGATAGACGAGCGCCTCGCGGCCGTGCCGCGCTTCGGCGACATCGAAACCGGCTGACGTGAGCATCTGGCGGAGCATCATGCGCATTGCGCGCGAATCGTCGACGATGAGAGCGGTCATACGCGTGTGTCCTCACCCAGCCAGCGCCGCAGCCCGCGCGCATGCTGGTGCAACATCGGCTTCCACGCGGACGCGATCAGGCGATCGAGATCCGCGCGGGCCGTCGGGCTGCCGGCTTCGACGAGACGGTCGACGAGCGCGGCCCGCCGCTGCGGCTCCTCGACGAACATCTGTTTGAGCAGCGCTTCGCCGGGCTGACGCCACAGCCACCTGGTCCAGCGCGCCAGCTCGTCGTCGACCATGGCCTCGACGGCCGGCACGGCGGCCTGGCGGCGGGCGAGCGCTTCGTCGCGCGCCGAGGCGATGTCGTCGATCGTCACGCACGTCACGGCGTCCGACGGCTCCACGTTGCGCGGCACGCAGACGTCGACGACGAGCAGCGGCCGCGATGGCCGGGCCGCCATGGCGCGCGTGAGGTCGGCCTTCCGGATGAGCGGCGCCGGCGCCGACGTCGCGGCGACGAGGACGTCGGCATCCGCGAGCTCACGGGCCAGATCGTCGGACCCCGCGGCGTCTCCTCCGATCTGGCGCGCCAGGTCCGCGGCTTTCTCCGGCGTCCTGTTGATCACGACCGTGCGGCCCACGCGCCACTTCGCGAGCTGCCTGCCGATGTCCCGTGCGGCCACACCGGCTCCGAGCAGCGCGATCCGCGGATGCTGCGGCACGCGCCCGGCGATCAGATTCGCGACCGCGGATCCCAGGCTGGCGTGTCCGCGCCCGATGCTGGTGCCGGTGCGGGCGGATTTCATCGCCGAGAACGCGTGCTGAAACAGCCGGCCGAGAAACGGTCCGAGCGTGCCCGCAGCTCCGGCCAGCGCGACAGCCTGCCTGAGCTGCCCGCCGATATGAACGTCGCCGAGGATTGACGACTCGAGTCCGCAGGCGACGCGGAAAAGATGTCGCGCCGCCGCCTCGCCCTCGAGTTGGAGGAGCGTGCAGGACGGATCCAGCGCGCGGGCGCCGGGACGCTCGGATCGAAGACGTCTGAGCCAGCCCTCGGCGGCGTCACCCGTCCGTCCCGGGTCGACGGCGAGGTAGAACTCCGTGCGATTGCACGTCGACACCACCACCGCTTCGCGCAGTCCGGGAAGATCCGCCGAACGCTGCAGGAGAGGTACTGCAGCATCCGGCGGGTAGCTCAGGGATTCGCGGACGGCGAGAGGGGCGGTCGCGAAGTCCACGCCGAGCAACACCAGTTCCGATCGCTCGTGGTTCATCGCTTGAACTGTCCGACCAGCTCCTGCAGATCCGCCGCCATCTTCGACAGCTGAAGCGCCGCCTTCTGCGCGTCCACCAGGCCGTCGCTCGTGCTCCGCGCCGCCTGCGCCACGCCGGAGATGTTCTGCGCGATCTCCGTGCTGCCCTTGGCGGCTTCGCTGACGTTGCGCCCGATCTCGTTCGTGGTCGCCGTCTGTTCTTCGACGGCGCTCGCGATCGTGTTCGAGATGTCGTTGATCTGGTTGATCACGGCGCCGATGTGCGAGATGGCGTCGACGGCGCCTTTCGTGTCGGCCTGAATCGCCTCGATCTTCTGGCCGATCTCCTCGGTCGCCTTGGCCGTCTCTTTCGCCAGCTCCTTCACTTCGTTGGCGACGACGGCGAATCCCTTGCCGGCTTCGCCGGCCCGCGCGGCTTCGATCGTCGCGTTGAGCGCGAGCAGGTTGGTCTGCTGCGCAATGGACGTGATCACCTTGATGACCTTCCCGATTTCGACGCTGCTCTCGCCGAGCTTCGCGACCGTCGCGTTCGTCGTGTCGGCGACCCTGACCGCGTTCATCGCGACCTTCGCCGCCTCGTTCGCGTTCTTGGCGATCTCCTTGATGCTCGCGCTCATTTCCTCGGTGCCGGTGGCCACGGTCTGGACGTTGCGGCTGACCTGCTCCGCGGCGGCCGACACGACGTTCGCCTGGTTCGACGTCTCTTCGGCGTTGCCCGTGAGCTGGCTGTTGATGGCGGTGAGCTCCTCGGACGCCGACGCCAGCGCGAGCGCGTTCTCGTTGACCTGCGCGAGCACGCGCTGGAGGTTCTCGGTCATCTCTTTCTCGCGCTTCTCGGCGGCAAGCTTCTCGGTGACGACCGACCACGTGACCATCGCGCCGATGTATTCGCGATTCTGGTTGAAGATCGGGCTGACGAGCAGGTCGAGCGACTCGGGCCCGACGTGGATCAGCGCCCTGTGCGGAAGGTTCGACGCGTCGCCGAGAATCCGCCGCTGGTGCGCGGGGTTCTTGTGGAAGATGTCGATCGACCGGCCGACCATCTGCTCGGCGCGCACGGGCAGGTGCTGCTCGAGCGTCTTCAGCGTATTGATCGACGCGGGGTTGAGGTACTGGATGGTCATGTCGCGGTCGGCGAAGATGACGTTCACCGGCGCGTTCTCCATCATCGACGTCACGCGCGCCACTTCCGCTTCCACGCGCACGCGCTCGCTCACGTCGTCCCAGTTGACGACGTAGCCCAGCAGCTGTCCGCGATCGTTCGTGATGCGGTTGATGTCGGCTTTCAGCGTCACCGAGCCGAAGGTGAATTGCGCGTTGTGCGGCAGCGCCTTCGGGTTGCGCAGGATCTTCTCGATCTTCTTGGGGTCGTGATGGAAGCGGTGGATCGATCCGCCCAGGATCTCGTCCAGGCCCACGCCGAACGTCTTGTCAATGTCGCCTTCGAGCGTCTTGAGCGTCTCGAGCGCGCGCGGGTTGACGTACACGATGTTCAATGCCGCGTCGGCGAGCATGAGGTTCGCCTGCTGCGCATCGAGGACGGCACGCAGGCCTTCGGTGGCGCCGAGCAGTTCGTCGGCATGCGACTCGCGCTCGACGGCCGTGAGATGACGCTGAGCAGGGCGGGCGGGGGCGGACATGTCGGACTCCTTGTCTGAAGCAGTCTCCGGGGACGAGACGATTTCCGGGGCCAGTGGTGCGACGGCGGCGACGACTTCGTCGACGAGCGACGGCGGCACCTGCAACTCGGCGAGCGCGGCGACGAGATGGCCGGCGGTGCGATCGAAATCCGCCTGCGAGATCGCGAGGCGCGCGTGCGCGTTCCGCATGTCTTTGCCTTTGTAAAGCGCGGGGCCTCCGAGGGCCTGAGCGAAGAACGCGCTCTGCCGGCCCTTGAGCCACGCCATGTTGGTTCCGGTGAAGAACGGCGCGAGCGTCTCGTCGGCGAGCACCTTCTCGTAGAACAGATCGACGGCGGCCTTGATGGCCGGAATGCCCCCGATGCGTTCGAAGAGCGTGGGAGCGGGACGGGCGGCTGCGGAAGCTTTCGGCATGTTGTCCTCTCTACTTGTGAAATGGCGGCGCGGGCCAGACGCTGCCGGCCCAGCACGATGTGGACGAGAGCCACACGAGTTCCACGACCAGGCGCGACAGCGCGCGCGTCATGGTTTTTTCTCCACGGCGACGGCGCGGTCGACGTCCAGCACGAGCAGCAGCCGGTCGCGCATCTTGTAGACGCCGGTGACGAGATCGTTCGCGCGGCCTTTGATGGTGTCGGGCGCGCGCTCGAACTGGCCGTCGTGGACTTCGATCACGTCGCCGATTTCATCCACCAGCAGGCTGACGGCGCCCTCGTCCGTGCGCACGACGACGTTCATCGGCCTCTCGCCCGCGGCCCGCTCCGGCATGTCGAAGCGGCAGCGGAGGTCGATGGCGGTCACGATCTGGCCGCGCAGGTTGATCAGCCCGTGGACGACGCGGGGCGCGAGCGGCACGCGCGTCATCTCCTGCGATCGGATCAGCTCCTGCACCTTGAGCACTTCCACGCCGAGGTACAGACCGCCGAGATAAAACGTCGAATACTGGCGCGCGCTGATGGCTGCCATTGCGGTCTCCTATGCCGCGCCTGCGGTTTCGAAAAACGCGGGATCGGCCGCGCGCATCACGGCGTGCACGTCGAGCAGATCAGTCACGCGCTGCTGAATCACCGCCGAACCGATGACGCCAGGGCGCGTCGATTTGCGCTGCACGACCACGTGCTCCTGCACGATGTCGAGAATCCGATCAACGACCAGTCCGACGCTCCGTCCCGCCTCGGCGAAGACGACCACCTGGCGGGGATCCGCGGCGGGCGCGGCCGTGTCGGAGAAGAACTGCGACAGGCTGATGAGCGGCATGATCTCGTTCCGGTACTGCACGACGTCCTGCGCCCCGGAGCGTTCGATGCTCGATTGCGGGAACTCCTCCAGCCGCGCGACGAGATCGAGCGGCATGGCCATCCGTTCGGCGCCCGCCACCTTGAAGAGCAGCAGGGCGTGTGCGTCGGCGGCGTCCTCCGTGCGCGACTGCGCGGACATCGACCGCGTGCGGTCGCAGACATCCTGCACGACGCGGGCGCGCTGCGCGATGCCGAGTACGTCGAGAATCAGCGCGACTTTCCCGTCGCCCATGATCGTCGCGCCCGCGAACGCCGATAGCCCCTTGATCTGCTGTCCGAGCGGCTTGACGACGATCTCTTCCGTGTCGTGAATCTCTTCGACGACGAGGCCGAACTGGCGATCGTCTGCCGTCAGCACCACGATGTTGACGATGTCGTCCTCGCCGACGCGATCGACGCCAAGTTCGCGGGACAGGTACACCAGCGGCAGGAGGTTGCCGCGCAGCCGGTAGAACGGCGCGTCCTGAATCCACTCGATGCCGTCGCGGGCCTGGTCGCCTTCAAGGCGCACGAGCTCGAGCAGACTGACCTGCGGGATCGCGTACCGATCGCCGCCCGCGGCCACCATCAGCGCGGGAATGATCGCGAGCGTCAGCGGAATCTTGATCTTGAGCGTGGTCCCTTCGCCGAGGACGCTCTGAATGTCGACCTGTCCGCCGATCTTCTCGATGTTGGTCTTGACGACGTCCATGCCGACGCCGCGTCCGGAGACGTTCGTGATCGCGTCGGCGGTGGAGAAGCCGGGGAGGAAGATCAGCCGGCTGATCTCGGTGTCGCTCATCGCGGCGGCCTGGTCGCCCGTGATCAGCCCGCGCTGCACGGCCTTGCTCCGGACTTTCGCGATGTCGAGGCCGGCGCCGTCGTCGCTGATCTCGATATTGATCTGCCCGCCCTCATGAAAGGCGCGCAGGTGGATGCAGCCTTCGGGGGTCTTGCCTCTGGCCGCGCGGACGGCCGGCGCTTCGATGCCGTGATCCACCGAGTTGCGGACGATATGCGTCAGCGGATCCTTGATGGCTTCGATAATCGTCTTGTCGAGCTCGGTCTCCTTGCCGTCCATCTCGATGCGGACGGACTTGCCGCACACGGTGGCGACGTCGCGCACGATCCGGGGAAACTTGCTCCAGATGTTTCCGATCGGCTGCATGCGGGTTTTCATGACGCCTTCCTGGAGCTCGGACGTCACCAGATTCAGGCGCCCGGTGGCGCCAATGAAGCCCGAGTCGGTTTGCGTCGCCGTGAACTGCAGGATCTGATTGCGGGCAAGCACCAGCTCGCCCACGAGATTCATCAGCTTCTCGAGGAGGCCGACGTCGACGCGGAGCGACGAGTCGGACACCGCGGGCCGGCGTTCATCGGCGCTGTCGTCAGCCGCCGACGGCGCCGGCGGGGCAGCGGCGCCAGGCGTGGCGGCCGGCGCGGCGGTCGCCGCCTTCGCGCCTCCCTGATTGAGCCGCGTGATGTCGGCCATTACGGCGGAGTAGTCGTCGTCGCCTTCGTTGCCCGTGGCTTCAATCGACGCGAGCATCTTGCGAATCGCGTCGACCATCGCGAGCAGAGCCGTGGTGATCTCCGCATCGAGCGTCACCTTGAGATCGCGCATGCGGCTCAGCAGGTTTTCGCCCGTATGCGAGACCGCCTCGAGCTTCGAGAACCCGAGGAAGCCGCAGGTGCCCTTGATGGTGTGGATCGTCCTGAAGATGCTGTCGAGGCGTTCGCGGTTCTGCGGATCTTTCTCGAGCTCGACGAGGTCGCCGTCGAGATGGTCGAGATTTTCGTGGCTTTCGATCAGGAACTCGCGGATGAGCTCTTCGCGATCATCCATGGACGGTATCCCCGTTGATGGTGCGGCCAAGCATCGAGCGCATGTACGCCGTAGCGTCGTTGATGCGGCCCGCGACGACGTCCGAGACGGCCGACGCCGCCTCGCGAAGAAGCGCCTGTGTGCGGACTGCTTTCAGAAATCCGGTCGTGTCTTCCACGCCGGGTAAATCGGCAATGCGGAGCGCCGCCGCAGGGCCTGATTTGGACTAGTGGACTGGCCTGTGTCGGGCTTGTTTACTGCTGGCCGGCGCCGCGCAGCCACTCGACGAGTTCGTCCTGCGAGTGAACGCCGACTTTACGAAAGATGGCTTTCAGGTGGTTGCGGAGCGTGTTCTGGCTGACATTGAGCACCCGCGCCATCGTGGACACGCGCCCGCCTTCGCCCAGAAGTTCCACGACCTGCTGCTCGCGCTTCGTCAGCGCCAGCGCCTGTACGCGCGCGCGCCACGACGGGACGAGGCGGCTCGGCGTCCCCAGTTCGTCGAGGATCGTCGCAATCGACCGAAGGCCGTCCTCGATCTGGCGCCCGCGCACGCCACCCGTGATGGGTTTCGCGGCGGCCACGCTCACGGCCGCGACGAGCTGCCGGACGTGGAACGGCTTGAGCACGTACCCGGAGACATCGGTCGCTGCGGCGCGGGACATCGTGTCCGGGTCCGAATGCGCCGTGAGATAGACGATCGGCGTGGGGTAACGCGCGCCGATGCGCTCGGCGGTGGCGATGCCGTCCATGTCGCCGCCCAGGTTGATGTCCATCACGATGACGTCGGGCTTCACGGTCTCGACAGCGGCAATCGCGTCCCGTCCGGACGCCACGACTTTGCCCACGCGAAACCCCGCCGAGTGCAGGCAGTCCTGGATTGTCTGCGCGACAATCCATTCGTCTTCGACGACCATCACGACTTTGCCAGCGGGCTCAGTCATGAGCATTCCGGGGCGTGGCCAGCAGCAGATCCACTTCAACTGTCGCACCTGGTGTGCTCGACCAGCGGACCGTGCCGCCGTTCTGCTGCGCGAGACCGTTGATTAACTGCACGCCGAGAGTCTCAGCGGTTGCCGCATCGAAGTCAATTGGGAATCCCCCTCCGTCATCGGCGACGCGAATGCGGATCGCGCGCTCGTGGTCAAGAGCCAGGCCGCGGATGTCGACACGCAGCGTCCCATGCCCGCGCTCGCGGAATGCGTGCTTCATACTATTCACCACGAGCTCGTGAATGATCAGGCCGCACCTGATGCCATCGTCGAGGTCGACGATGATGTCGGTACACGCCGATTCGAGCACGATGCCCCTGCCCACGGCGTCGTACGACTCCAGGAGGCTGTTGAGCAGCGCGGCGAGGTATTCCGGCAGCGGGATCGACCCCAGGTCCGCAGACTGATACAGTCGCTCGTGCACCATCGCCATCGCGCGAATCCGTTCGCGGCTGATTTCGACGAAGTCGTGGAGGCTGCTCCGGCCGCGCCGCGCCTGCAGATCCAGCAAACTCGAGACGATCTGCAGGTTGTTCTTCACGCGGTGATGAATCTCACGCAGCAGCACTTCACGTTCGTCGTAGGCGCGGCGCAGCGAATCTTCCGCCTGGCTGCGGGCCTCGATGTCCACGAAGCTCGTTTCGATCCGCGCGTCGTCCGCGTCAACGGTCGGCACGATCCGGCCGCTGGCGAGCACGCGCACGGAAGAACCATCGTCGCGGCGCAGCGTCTGCTCCATGCCTTCGACCCGGCCCGATTCCTTGAGCCGGGCGACGTACGTGCGCCACGGCACATCTCCGCCGAAGAACGCCGCGGCGTTCACGTGCTCGATACGCTTCGCGGCATCGCCGTTGACGAGCCTCGACAGGGCTGCGTTGCTCGCCAGAATCCGCCCGTCGAGGGAGGCGAGGAGCATCGGCGTGACGTTGTCTTCGAACAGGCTGCGATAGCGCTGGTGGCTGTCGAGGAGCGACTGCTGGAGACCGTCCACGGCTGACGGCAGCCGTCCGGAACCGAGTACCTCGACGACCTCACCTTTCGCGTTGCGTATGAGGTTCCCGTCAAACAGCAACGTGATCCGCGAGCCGTCGTATCGCCGCAGCTCGACGGTCGCGCCGCGAATCGTCGACCCGCCTCCCGCCAGGGCCAGCACCCGCGCGCGGTCTTCCGGATTTGCGTAGACCGCTTCCACAGGCGTGGCGAGCAGCGCTTCGCGGCTGGGGTATCCGAGCAGCGCGACTGACATCGCGTTGGCCTGGAGAATCCGGCCGTCGACCGTGTTTCGAACCAGCGCGACGGGAAGCTCGTCGAGCCACGTCTGCACGCCTCGCTCGACCAGCTTGCGATCGGTGATGTCGCGAAAGAACATGGAGATGCCGTCGATCGAGGGAAACACATCAGCCTCGAACCAGCGTCCGAGCGGCTCGTAGTGATCTTCGACTTTTGCGTGGACGTTTGTGTCCATCACCCTCCGGTACGTCTGTTCCCATTTCGACCCGCGCGCTTCAGGAAAGACGTCGAGCAGCCCGCGGCCGATGAGTTGCTCGGGGCTGCGTCCGACCAGCATGGCTCCGGTCCGGTTGATGTACGTGTACCGCATATGACGGTCGAGCGTGAAGAATCCATCCGCGATCCGATCGAGCACGATCGCGAGGTGATGCTCCAGATTGTGGGACTCGGTGACGTCGCGCGCGAGGCCGAGGATGCCGACGAACGCGCCCGATTCGTCGAAGCGCGGGACGACGCGATCCTCGAACAACCGGTACTCGCCGGTCAAAGCGTGCTTCAATCGGTACGAACGGGTGACCGGTTTCCCCTCCTCGTACGTTTCACGCGTCGACTCGGAGAGGCTCGCGAGATCGTCAGGGTGAACGAGGGAAATCCACAAGCCGGGATCCGAGATGAACTCTTCGGGCTCGCGTCCGAGCAGCGTTCGCACGTGTCCGCTGATGTACTCCACGCGGCCATTCCGCCACTGGTCGCGTCCGGCCGATACCACATAGACCATTTTGCCGATCGCCTCAATGAGCGAGGCCGGAGGGACGGCAGTGAACGGATTTCTCTGTGACATCCGGGTCGAGGCGCGCTAGTGTATCAATTCTTGAAGACACAGGCGGCGACGCGCGAGCGTTCAGGTGCGAGCGCTATAGGATACGCACAGGATTGCGCAGTCGCTGGCCGTTGTCAGCGGCTGTCGAAGCGTGGCACGATCTGCTACGAACCAGCCATGGCGCCTGTCAGTTGGACCGTGCGTGTGAAGTCAGGATGTGTCGCGTCGCTCTGAACATTTCCGGCGCGGACGCATCAAGAGCGGCGAGGCGCGCCGCGTCCACGCCGGCCTCGCCAAGGATCGGATCCTCGAGCACGTCGGAAGAGTCCTGGTCGCAGCCGAATCCGTATCGATGCGCCAGACGATTTGCGGCATACACGATGACGGTCGGCTCGCGATTGTCGGCCCAATCCGGGTCGTGATGCCAGATGATGGGATCACTGAGCGAGGCTGGCATGCGCCATCGTCCCGCGAGCCAGCCACCGAGTTGCGGATGGCGGTCGGCGAGCACTGCGTCAAGCTCCGCATCCGTCGGGCCGGCCTGCGACTGACGCCGAAAATCGTGCGCGAGTTTCAGAATCAGCAGCTTGCCAATGTCGTGCAGCAGTCCGCTGAGGAACGTTTCACCCGAGGCTTCGGGCCGTGTTTCCAGCGCTGACGCGAGCAGCGCGGTGCCAAGGCAGTGGTCGACGACATCGCGGCCTGTCGGACCGTACACAGCCGGATCGACGAACTGCGCCGAAAGGCATCCAGCGATGACCAGGTTGCGAACGGACTGTGTCCCGAGGCGGGCAACAGCCTGATAGATGTCCGTGATTTCCACGGCCGGTGCACTGAACGCCGAGTTCGCCATGCGGATGACCTGCATCGCGAGCACGGGATCTTTCGCGACCGCCGCAGCCATATGTTTGGTGGAGACTTCAGGATCGAACGCGAGCTGCGCCATCTCCTGAATGTGTGCCGGCAGCATCGGGATCTTCGCCTCGTCTGCGCATGCCCAATCGCCGAAATGAATCCACTCGGACCAGTCCTTTGACATGCTCTCGTCCTCTATCCAGGTAATCGTCAGCAACCGTGTACGGCTTGAGTCCGGGCGAGGTGCGGGCGCCTGATCACAGGTTCTATAGGCCAGAGGTCGAAGCCCGGAAAGTGAATAGCTATCTCGAGCCGATCGGCATGGCCGAATTCAGGCTGACCCGTTCAGCGACTTCGCCTTTCGTTTCCATCGAACAGCTGGATTGGAACGGCTATAACGTGCTGAGAAACGCCGCGAGGTCGCTCTTCTCCTGCGCGCTCAGGCCGATGTTGAAGCGGGTGTTGTAGAAGTTCACGACGTCTGCCAGCGTTGCCGCGATCCCGTTGTGGAAGTACGGCGCGCGAGCGGCAAGGCCTCGCAGAATCGGCCCCTTGAACGTCGACATGTGCCGCCACTTGCCCGTGACGAGCGCCCGTCCGGGATCGGTGGTCTTCACGATCTCGCCCGTCGTCTTGTTCCGGAACGTGTAGAGCGGCATATCCGGCGTCCGCATCGATTCGGCGGTCAGGCCGAGATCGAGCGGCAGCGACACCGAATGGTTTCCGACGTTCGGGGTGTCGTGGCAGACCGTGCAGGTCGCGTTGAGCGCCGGAACCTGCAGCGCGTCGTTCACGCCTCTGACGCCTGAGACCGTGAACGTCCGCGTGTTGAAGATCTCCTGACCGCGATAGACGGCGGCACGCGCTTCGGTATACGGATCGCGCTCGGTGCTCGAAAGGTCCCTCCAGCCGTCGAACAGCGTGAACGCCCGCGCGTTGAATCCGGAGCTCAGCGCGTCGTTGATGCCGAGATAGAACGGTTGCTGCGACAAGGCGAGAGGACCGCCTGTTCCGAGCTGTGCGTTCAACACGCCCGCCGCGTTGTCGACGGCCTGCGCGGTGTAGAGGCTGGTCTCGAAATCGACGATCGCGTTCCGCTGAGCGTCCGTGAGCGGGTTGGTTGCGGCGGCGTGGCCCAGGGTGGCGCCGTTCGCCTGATCGCTCAGATCGAAATGAATCGACTGCGAGGCGAAGGTCTCGCGCCCGTCCCACATCACCGCGGAGAGAAAGTTCAGATTCGTCGAAGGCAGCGGACGGCGGAACAGCGACAGTTCGCTGGCGGAGGCGTAGTGATAGGGGTCGTCGACGTCGACGAGCTCAAACTCGGCATTCGACGGCACGCCAATGCCGACGCGGATGAGTCCCTTCGTCAGCAGCATGTTGTACGCGGCGCGCCGTGCGTCGATCGTCGACACATCGGCCCATGGAGAGTTCGCTCCGTCGTTCGTGCGGAAGATCGGATCCTCGCCACCAGAGTTCTCGAACCGCGCCTGGACGTGGGACGGGACGATCGTCCACCCGTCTTCCGGCCGGTGACACGACGCGCACGAGCGCCCGTTCGTTCCGAGCGACTGGAAGAACGGATTCTGAAGATCGATGGCGCCGTTCACGTCATACGTACGGACGATGCCGCTCGAGTCGGCATATCCAAACATGTTGGGACCGTTGCCGCTTGCGAGAGTCGTGACGGCAGTCGCCGACGCGGCTATCAAAACGGTGATGGTGAAGGCTCCGCGCCGACGCGATCCGTGGCGTGTGGACATGGTGTGTCTCTCTTTCTGCAGCCCGGCAAACAGCGAGCGAGCGGGGCGAGGTGCACGGAATATGCCGTCTGTTCAGGCGAGGAATCTGGCTGATTGTTGTATTCGCGAATTACGGAATCGGGATGCGGCTGCCAGAAGGAGGCTAAGGAGCGGCGTGCCGGCCGTGACGACTCGCTCTCTCGAAGACTCTGAGAATGGCGCCGTCTCGCGGTGCGCGAACTTCAGCGACGTCCACACCTGCCAGCGTCGCCTTGACATCCGCGTCGGCGACCCGCTGCCGGGTGCGCGCGATGGTCTGACCGGTGCACACCATTGCACCTGTGCGTCCCTCCTCAGCAACGGTCACCATCAGCGGTTTCTTTTCAATCCCAGCTGACAATCCAGTGTCTTGCTTTGCGGACTCTTTGTGCCGAGCGGCGCGAGCGTGACGGTTTTTCCGTTTGCGACAGCCACAGATATACCCCGAGGAGAATCAGCCAAACGATGGATCACGTCGTCTTCGTGCTGAACGATTCCATCCTACAAGTGTTTCGTCGAGGATACGTTTCTTGACGGATACAAGTGTGGACGTTCTGAAAGTTCCACGCTTCGTTACACAGACGATGCTCATTCTGTCTGCTTTGGGACAGACATCGCCCATGCACGCACGTACGCTGGCCCATGAAATCCACTCTCGCGACACGACGATGACCCAATCAACCAGCGTTCACCGATCGTTTGACTCGCACGGATTGATTGGCGCGACCGATGTGATGCGGTCGCTCCACGCCGACATCGACTCCGCATCGCGCTCGCACGCGAAGGTGCTGCTGACGGGTGAGACCGGTGTCGGCAAGGAAGTGGTCGCGAACGCGATCCACCAGCGCAGCGCCCGGCGCGACGGCCCGTTCGTCACCATCAATTGCGCCGGCGTTCCCGACACGCTGCTCGAATCTGAATTTTTCGGACACACCCGAGGCAGCTTCACCGGCGCCGTGCGCGATCAGCCAGGCCTGCTGCGGCAGGCGCATCGCGGGACGGTGCTGCTCGACGAGGTCGGCGAGATGAGCCTGCGGATGCAGGCGCTCCTGCTGCGGTTTCTCGAAACGGGCGAGCTGCAGACGGTCGGCGGCACGATGACGCGCGCCGTGGTGGACGCCCGCGTGATCACGGCGACCAATCGCGATCTGCTCGAGGCGGTGGCCGCGCGTGAGTTCCGGCAGGACCTCTACTACCGGCTGAATGTGTTTCATGTGCGGATTCCTCCGTTGCGCGAGCGCAAGCCCGACGTCGCTCTGCTGCTGGATCATTACGGCAAGCTCTTCGCCGGGCAGTACGGCAAACCGGCGCCTGTCCTGTCGCCGGCGGCGGTCGAGCTGCTGAGCGCGTACCAGTGGCCGGGCAACATCCGCGAGCTCAAGAACGTCGTCGAGCGCATCGTGCTCAAGACGAACGGCGCGGTGGTCGACCCCGCGGATGTGCCGGCGGACATCGTGAATCGGGTGCTGGCCGCCCGCAGCCATCAGTCGTCCGACGGCCGTCGCGCCGAATCCGATCGCGCGCGCGCCGATGCGATGATGGAGCGGCTGCTGGGCCGGAAGGAATCATTCTGGACGACGGTCTACGCCGCGTTCATGACACGCGACATCACACGCGACGACGTGCGGTTCGTCGTGCGGGCGGGACTCGAACGGACGCACGGCAGCTACCGCGCGCTGCTCGATCTGTTCGGCATGGCCCCCGACGACTACAAGCGGTTTCTCGGCTTTCTCAAACAGCACGACTGCCACATTCCGTTTCAGGGATTCCGCGCGGTTCCGGTTCCGGTCCGCCTGCCGCTCGACGGTCGAGCCGACGGTCGAGCTGAGGACCTCAGCGCCTAGTCGTCTTCCTTTTCTCTGCCAAGTCTGTCCCTAGCGGACGGCGGCATCGGCGCAAGCATTCCGAACGCTAAAAAATGCGACGGAATCGCGCGGGCCGGCGTGGCGGCGCGATTGCAGTCGCACGGCGGCGATGTCTTCGCGCAACGACTTCGTCTCGTACGGCTGCTTCGATCGCTGGACATGGCTCGAGCAGATGCGGCAGCGGTTCGACCTGGCCATCGAAGTGCTGGATCGGGATCTCGAGTGCGTCCTGGAGGACCCCTCGAGCGGTGATCTCGGCGTGGCACTCAGGGCGGCCGTGCGCGATCGCCACCAGGCTGCGGTGCGCGGCGCCGCGGCCGCGGCGCTCGAGGCGGGCACTGCGCGATGGGCGGCGGCCTACGGCCTCCGTGTTCGTGCCGTTCCCCTGCTCGCCGCCGATGACGGCGTCACGCCATCCGGTGTGCTGCTGATCGGGGATCGCCTTCCCGATCGCGCCGCACCCGGCGTGACGTCCGCGATCGATCACCGCCTCGACGCGGCGTCCCACTGGCTGGCGTCCGCCATCGAGGCGACGCTCGACACGATGAAGCAGGACCTGGTGCAGGCGCAGTCCGCCGAGCGCATCGAAGGCGTGATCGAGGTCATGGGCGCGCTCCAGCCGCTCGACGATGAGGACGAGATCATCCAGAGGCTGATGGACGCGGCCGGGCTGTGGTACGGCGCCGACGTGCGCGTGTACCGCCAGGATGCGTCGGGCACGTTCGTGCTCGAGGCCTGCGTGCCCGGCGCCGATCTTCTGGGCATTCCGACCCGGCTCGCGGGCGTGGTCGTGAGCGGACGCGATCAGCCGTTCCGGATCGAGTCCGTCGAGGAAACCGCCGCGCTCGGATGGGATCGCCCGCCGGACGAGACGCTGTTTGTGCCGATCGGCGTCCACGACTCGACGGAGTGGCTGATCGCGCTGTCGGGGGCCGACGACGCATCGGTGGCGCCGGCGCTCGCCCTTCTCCGCCGCATCGTCGGAATGACGCTCGAGAATCTCGAGGCGCGGACACGCGCCCGGCTGCAGCAGCAGCTTGCGACCATCCTGTCCTTTCGCGACGCGCCGTTCGATTCGGCGGCCCGCATCGGCCTCGAAGTCCTGGCGCTCGAAATCTCGGCCTCGTCGATTCATCTGCGCGTCACCGACGACGCGTTGCGCGTCCCGGAGCTGTCGGTCGAATGGCGGAGCGCCGAGCTGGATTTCGCGGCGCTGCCCGCGACGGGGGAGTCGGTTCAGCAGATCGAGATGTTCGATCATTCAAGCGGCGCCACCGTCGTGCTGACGTTGCGCCGGCGCGGGCGGCCCTTTACCGCCAGCGCGTCCCGGCTCGCGCAGGCGGCGATCGAGATGTATGGATTGTGGATGTCCGGCATCCTCATGAGTCACGTCGACCTCCGCGACGCGGCGGCCGGCGAACATGCATCGGCCCTCGTGAAACGTCTCGAGGGCCAGCTCGACCCGGCCGGCTGCCTGAAGATCGGCGGCGCCGTCGCCGTCCTGCTGCCGGAGCCGTCGCCGCCGACCGGGCCTCAGCTCGATGAAGCCATGCAGGTTCTGCAGGATCACGTCAGGTCGTCGGACATCATCGGGCTCGTTGAACCGTTCGGCGCCGGCGTGCTGCTCCCGAACGCGTCCGAAAGCGTCGCGGCCGCGCTCGTCGGCCGTCTGGAGGGGGCGGCTCGCGAGCACGGTCTCGGGACAGCGCGCATCGGAGCGGCGACGTTTGCGCCGTTCAGCGAAGTGCCCGAAGCCCTGCTCCTGAGAGCGTCCGCTCGCGCGCGCGAAGGCGACCGGCCCGAACCCATCCGGCCATGACCAAAGGATTCGGGGACCGTCGCGATCACCTTCGGTTTGAAATCACGGGCCAGCTCTGGGCCTCGCTCGACGTCACCGCCGAGGTGACGATCTGCGACATCTCCGTCACCGGGGGCCTTATCGAAGCGCCGGCCGGGCGCCTGTGGTCGGCGCTGCGGACGATGACGATCAGGCTGCGCCCCGACGGTCTGTCCGTCACGGGCGTCGTCAGGCATCTGTCGCCGGCGCGCTCCGATCCCAAACGTCAGCGTGTGGGGCTCCAGTTCGTTCACGTGTCGCCGGCGGCGCGCGCGGAACTGGAGCAATTAGTCGGCCAATGGACTGAGTGACCGCAAGAGTCGTCGGGAAGCGAGACTTTGTTCTGCGCCGGAAACTCTCCGATCGCCAATTACCAGTGATTCGCTGAACTTACAGCCGCGATGGCTGCCTCTGCAGCTGGCGACCGCCTTGCAGTTGGGAGGCGCCGAACGTTGTCGGCCGTCGAATGACGGCGTCGACCATGTGCCGGAGAGGACAGCATGAAATATTGGGGCGTCGAACGTCGCCAGCACGCGCGCATCAAGCCACCGAACGAGTACCGTGTGCCGCTGCACGGATCCATCACGGCACGGCTGCTTGATTTCAGCGAATCGGGCGTGCTGCTGGCATCGAAGGTTGAAATGAGCGAAGGCGATCGCGTGGAGCTCTCCGCGATCGTCCGCTCGAGTTCAGTGCGCGTGCCCGTGGAAATCCGCCACGTGTCGCTGCAGATGCTCCCGCGCATCGGCCCGCGTTTCTGCGCCGGCGCCGTCATCGCCGATCCATCACCCGAGCAGCGCGGCCAGCTCGATGCCGTGCTGCGGGCGGAGCGCACGTAAATGGCGGAGCGAGCCCGCGTGGCGATGCCGTCGGCCCGCAACGCGTCGTCGGCACGGCTGATCGGCGTCAGCCGCCAGATCATCGAGCTGCGTCAGGAGATCGAGCGCGTCGCGGCCTCCGACGCGAAGATCCTTATAACTGGTGAGAGCGGCGTCGGCAAGGAAGTGGTCGCGCAGATTCTTCATTCCGCGAGCGCCCGGGCCTCCCGCACCTTCGTGGCCGTGAACTGCGGCGGCCTGTCGGAGACGCTCCTCGAATCCGAGCTGTTCGGCCACGTGCGGGGCAGTTTCACCGGCGCCTATCGCGACAAGCCCGGCAAGCTCGAGATGGCGCACGAGGGCACCGTCTTTCTGGACGAAGTCGGCGAGATGACGCTGCGCATGCAGGGGCTGCTGCTGCGGTTCCTCGAGACGGGCGAGCTGCAGAAAGTCGGCGCCGACGGCGGCGGGCGCCGCGTCAACGTCCGCGTCATCGCCGCGACGAACAGGCATCTGCGCGAATTGATCGCCCAGGGCACGTTTCGCGAAGACCTGTTCTACCGCCTCAACGTGATCCATCTCGAAGTCCCGCCGCTTCGCGAGCGCCGCGAGGACATTCCGGTGCTGACCGAGCATTTTCTCGGACTCTTCGCCGAGGATCACGCCTGCGTGGTGCGCCACGTCAGCGCCGAGGCCATGAAGGCGCTGTCCCGTTACAGCTGGCCCGGCAACGTGCGTCAGCTCGTCAACGTCCTCGAGCGCGTGGCCATCACGGTGCGCGAGCCGATCGTGACCATCGACGAGCTGCCGATCGAGGTGCGCGCGCAGGAGGCGCACGGCCATCATCCCAAGCGCGAGCGCCGCCGCACCGTGGCGGACGATCTCTACAAGCGGCTGATCGAGGACCGCGAGTCGTTCTGGGGCTGCGTCTACGCGCTCTACATGGATCGCGAAATCACGCGCGGCACGATGCGCGAAGTCGTGCGCAAGGGGCTCGAAGCGTCGCACGGCAACTATCGCATCGTGGCGCGGATGTTCAACCTGGAGTCGAGGGAGTACAAGCGCTTCCTGAACTTCCTGCGCAAGCACGATTGCCAACTACCGTTCAAGGAGTACCGGCAGTGAAGACACACTACATCCGCAGCGTATGGCTGGGCGGCCTGTGCCTGCTCGCGCTCGGCGCGAGCACCGGCAGCGCGCAGGTCAACAACGGATCGACGGCGGCGAGCGCCGTCATGGCCGCGCCCGATCCGAACGAGTACGTCATCGGTCCCGACGACGTGCTCAGCATCGTGTTCTGGCGCGACAAGGATCTGACGTCGGAGGCGGTCGTACGGCCAGACGGCAAGATCACGCTGCCGTTGCTGAACGACATCGACGTCGCCGGCCTGACGCCGTCGCGGCTCCGCGAGCGCCTCACGGAGGAGGCACGCCGCTATGTCGAAGACCCGAACGTCACGGTGGTTGTCCGCCAGATCAACAGCCGCAAGGTGTTCGTCACCGGCGAGATCGCGAGGCCCGGCGCCTATCCGCTGAGCGGCCAGACGACGGTGCTGCAGATCCTGGCGGTTGCCGGCGGGCTCAGGGAGTATGCCGACGCCAAGAACATCATGGTCATGCGGCTCGAGAAGAACCGCACCATTCACTATCCCTTCAACTACCACGACGTGTCGAAGGGCAAGAGCCTGAAGCAGAACCTCGAGCTCAAGCCCGGCGACACGATCATCGTTCCATAAGGCGTCATGCATTCCCGCCGATTGTTCGCCGGCTTCGTTGTCGCGTCCGCCGTCTGGCTGTCCTGCGTCCCGATCGCCTTTGCGCAGGCGCTGCCGACTGAGCGGCGGACCGGGGATCTGTTCGGTGGGCACGGACGGGAGAGCCACGAGCGGCTCGATCTGACCGTCTCGATTCTCGGCGCCTACGACGACGACCTGCTCAACGATCTCATCCTGCCGACGCTCGGCGCGGGCGCCAACGGACTGGCGGCTCCGCAGAAAGGCGGGACGTACGAGTCCGTCTCGGCGCAGCTCGCCTATGTGAAGAAGTTCCGCGAGTCCACCTTCGGCGCGTCAGGCCGCACGATGGCGCAGCACCTTCAGGGCATCGGCCGCGACATCAGCTACCAGCATGCCGCGGCTCTGGGCTACGACCTCCACCATCGCGGCACGCAGATCTCGCTGCAACAGACCTACACGGCCTTCACGTTGTTTGCGCTCCAGACCACGCCGAGCCTGTTTCGATCCGACGTCGCCGCGCTTCCGTCGCTCGTCACGGACGAAGCCGTGGCGTCCGCGCCAGGCTGGCGTTCTGTCAGCGGCATCGATCTCTCACAGTCTCTCGGGCCGCGCGTCACGCTGACGGCATCGGCGACGATGGGGTACACGAACATCGACAGCACCGCCGGCAGGCTGCGCCAGGATCTGGCGGCCGCGCGCCTCACCTTCCACTTGACGCGCGATCTCGGTCTGGTGACGGGCTACCAGGTCGAGCGCGGCGACTTTTCCGGATTCGCCGGATCCGAGCGGGTCGACGTGCAGAACGTCGATCTCGGGCTTCACTACGACCACGCCCTGTCATTCAGCCGCCGAACGACGGTCGGGTTTTCGTCGGGGCCCGTGCTGGTGCGTGATCCGGTGCGCGGCACGACGCAATACACGATGGGCGGCGAGACGCGCCTCAATCACCAGCTGGGGCGCACGTGGCAGGCGACGGCCGCGTTCAATCGCGGCGTCACCTTCGTGGACGGTTTCATGTCTCCGTTTCTCGGCGACACCGTGGCAGTGAACATCGGCGGCGCGCTGAGCCGCCGGACGGAGCTGACGGTCGGCGGCAGCGCCTGGAACGGCCGCGTCGTGCAGTCCGGACAGCCGGCGACCGATCGTAATGAGAGTCTGACCGGCACGTCGCGCCTCCGGATCCTGCTGTCGCCGTCGATGGCGTTGACCGCCGAGTACCGCTACTTCCACTACCGCTTCAACGCGGCTCCCGTGCTCATCGGCACTCTTCCGCCGTGGGCTGACCTGAACAGCGTTCGCATCGGTTTCGACATCGGGCTTCCTCTGTTCCGCTAACCACTTTGAACTGGAGATGTTGTGATTCCTGGTAAGCGCTACACACCGGCGGACATCATACGGATCGCGCGGCATCGCCTCTGGCTCGTCGTCGCCTCGACCCTGGTCGTGGGCCTGGCGACAGTGGCGGGCACCCGCATGCTGCAGGACCGCTATCGCTCGGAGACGCTGATTCTGGTCGTGCCGCAGCGCGTCCCGGAGAGCTACGTGAGGTCGACGGTGACGTCACGTATCGAGGACCGGCTTCCGTCGATCAGCCAGCAGATTCTGAGCCGCACACGGCTGGAGCAGATCATTCAGGACTTCAATCTGTATCCGGCGGAGCGGCAGACCAGCATCATGGAAGACATCGTCAGCCGCATGCGGCGCGACATCGACGTCGATGTCGTGAAAGGCGATGCCTTCCGCGTCGGCTACACCGGTGCCGAACCAAGAACGGTCATGCAGGTCACGCAGCGGCTGGCGTCGCTGTTCATCGACGAGAACCTGCGCGACCGCGAGGTGATGGCCGAGGACTCGTACCGGTTCATCGACTCGCAGCTCGACGAGGCGCGCCGGCGGCTCGTGGAGCACGAGAAGAAGCTCGAAGCGTACCGCCGCCGGTACGCGGGAGAGCTTCCGTCGCAGATGGACTCGAACCTCCGCGTGATTCAGGGCGCGCAGCTCCAGCTGCAGGCGCTGGCCGAAGCGAAAGCCCGCAGCATGGACCGCCGCCTCATCGTCGAACGCGGCATCGCGGACCTCAACGCGTCCGCGGCGGCCGGCGTGCCGGCCGTGGTCTCGCCGTCCGGCGACACCGTCACCGGCACGGCCGCGCAGCAGCTCGAGGTGGCGCAGGACGCCCTTCGGCAGCTGGAACTGCGGCTGACGCCGGAGCATCCCGACGTGGTCCGGACCAGGCGGCTGATCGCGGTACTTGAAAAGAAGGCGGAAGCCGAGCGGCTCCGCGTGCCGTTCGCGGCCGGCGCCGCGCCGCCGGCGATGAGCGCGAGCGAGATCGCGAGACAGAACCGCCTGAAAGAAGCGCAGGCCGAGCTGGACAACATCGCGCGCCAGGAGCAGCGCCGCGACGCCGAGGAGCAGCGCGTGCGCGCGGAGGTCACGACGTATCAGGCGCGCGTCGAGGCGTCGCCGACGCGCGAGTCGGAGCTCATCGAGCTCACGCGCGACTACGACACGCTGCAGAAGACGTACGTGAGCCTGCTCTTCAAGCAGGAAGATTCCAAGCTCGCCGCGAATCTCGAGCGCCGTCAGATCGGCGAGCAGTTCAAGGTGCTCGATCCCGCGCAGCTGCCGGAGCGGCCGGTGGCGCCGAACCGGGCGCGGCTCAACATGATGGGCGCCGTGCTCGGCTTCGCGCTCGGCATCGGTCTGGCCGTCCTGCTGGAACTCGGCGACTCGACGCTCAAGAGCGACGACGACGTGATGGCGGCGCTGGATCTGAAGGTGCTCGCGCTCGTGCCGATGCTCGCGGCCGGCCAGAGGCGGCGGAACTGGCGCGGCCAGTCGATTGTGGCGGCGTCGCTGGCGCTCATGTCGATGGCGGCCGTGCTGTTCACCATCTGGAAACTCCGAGCATAGGACGGCCGATCATGTACCAGGACTTCTACGAGCTTCAGGAACTGCCGTTCGATCTCACGCCGAACCCGCGTTACCTGTTCTTCACGCCCCAGCATCGCGAGGCGCTGAGCAATCTGCAGTACGGCATCGCCGGCCGGCGTGGCATCACGCTGCTCGTCGGCGAGGCGGGCACCGGCAAGACGACGCTGGTGCGCGCCGCGCTCCAGTCCGAACAGCTCAAGGGCGCCCAGTGTCTCTACCTGAGCAACCCGACGCTGACGCGCACCGAGTTCCTGGAATTTCTCGCTGCCGGTTTCGCGCTGAGCCCGCAGGCCGCGCTGTCGAAGACGACGCTGCTCTCCGAGCTCGAGCGCGAGCTCGTCGCGCGGCAGTCGCGCGGCGTGCTGACGGCGCTCGTCGTCGACGAGGCGCAGGCGCTGCCGCTCGATCTGCTCGAGGAGATTCGCCTGCTGGCCAACATCGAAACCAACACCGAGAAGCTGCTGCCGGTCGTGCTGGCGGGACAGCCGCAGCTCTCCGATCGCCTGAACGATCCGGCGCTGAAGCAGCTGAAGCAGCGCGTGGCGCTGCGCTGTGATCTGCTGCCGCTGACGCTGAAGGAAACCTGCGCCTACATCTCGCGGCGGATCCGCATCGCCGGCGGCGACAGCACGAAGCTGTTCACGCGCGAGGCGATCGAGCTCATTCATCACTGCTCGCAGGGCATTCCGCGGACCATCAGCGTGGTCTGCGATAACGCGCTGGTCACCGGGTTCGCCGCGGGCCGGCGTCCCGTGGACTGGGCCATCGCCTGCGAGGTGTGCCAGGACTTCGACCTGAATCCGCCGCCGCGGCGTCAGGTCGCGTCCGTGATGGCAGAGGCCGTAGCCGTCGGGGCCGACCAGCCGGCAGCGGCCGCGCACGTCGCGCGCGAGGTGGTGTCGAACGCGCCAGGTCTCGCCGGCCAGATGCTGTTCAACTGGGTCAACCGGCGCCGATTCTCGTTCTTCTGAAGATGAGCCAACAACTATGAGCCGAATTGACGAAGCCCTTCGACGCGCCAACCGCGCCAGCGATGTCCCCATGTCACCGGAGCCGGAGCCTGTCGCGACGGAGTTCAGCACGGAGCCGCATCGCGCGGCGGTATTGCAGATGCCGTCACCGCCACCCGATCCCGACGATGCGGCCGGGGCGGCCGGCGCAGCGGCGGCGCCGGGGATCTGGAACGAGCGCCTGAATGGCAAGCTCGTTATCAGCGACGCGATCGAGCCCGGCGCCGTCGAGGAGTACCGGAAGCTGGCGGCGGCGCTGCACCAGGTCTACGTCGCACGCGCCACGAAGGTCGTGATGGTGGCGAGCGCCGACGCCGGGGAAGGCAAGACGCTGACCGCGGCCAACCTCGCGTTGACGCTCAGCAAGTCATTCCAGCGCAGCGTGCTGCTCGTGGATGCCGATCTGCGGCGGCCGATGATCCATGACATGTTCGGGATCGCCAACACGGCCGGGCTCAACGAGGGACTGCAGGCCGACGGCGACGCGAAGCTTTCGCTCATCGAGGTGTCGGCGAAACTCAGCGTGCTGCCGGCCGGATGTCCGAATCCGGATCCGATGGGAGGGCTGACCTCCGATCGGATGCGGCGGATCATCGAGGAGGCCGCGACGAAGTTCGACTGGGTGGTGCTCGACACGCCGCCGGTCGGCCTCCTGCCGGACGCGCATCTGCTCGCAGAAATGGTGGACATGGTCGTCCTCGTCGTCAACGCGGGCGCGACGCCGCTCCGGGCCGTCCGGCGCGCGGTCGACGCGTTGAGCCGCAAGCGGATCGTCGGCGTCGTGCTGAACCGCATGGGCGCGTCCCCGGGCACGCACGATTACGACCGCTACGCACTCAGCCGCAATGCCTGAGCCTGACGGCAGCCGCGTGGCGGCGACGAGGCGCGTGCTGATGGTCGCGTATTACTTTCCGCCGCTTGCGACGAGCGGCGCGATGCGGCCGCTCGGGTTCTGCCGCCATCTTCATGAATGGGGATGGGCGCCGCGCGTGGTCGCGGCCGACCCATGGGCGCTGACGCCGCCACTGCCCGTTGACGCGGCTCTCGGACGGCGCATTCCGGCGGCGGTGCACGTGGACCGCGTCGGCCACATCACGCCGATCGACGTGCTGGTCCGAATCAGAAACGCCGTCAGGCGGCGGTTGAGCGGCGCGGCTCCGGCCAATCCGGCGCCTCGACCGGCAGGGGATGTCGGAAGGCCGGGATCGGGTTTTCTGCACTCGTTGATGGAGCTGGCGCTCGAGCATCTCTTTCTAGTCCCGGACGCACAGCGATGGTGGCTGCGGCGAGCCGTCAACGCAGGCGCGAGCGGAGATCGCCCGGACGTGGTCTATGCCACAGGCAGTCCATGGACGTCGCTGCTGGTGGGCCGCGCGCTGGCGCGCTGGTATCGCGTGCCGTTTGTCGCCGATTTCAGAGATCCGTGGGTCAGGAATCCCTTCCGCGCCTTCCTGCCCTTTGTGCGCGCGCGCAGCCGGCGCCTCGAACGGAAAATCTGCCGCGACGCCGCGCGCGTCGTCGTGAACACGATGGAGCTGCGCGAGCAGTTTGCCGCCGACTACCCGGAGATGCGCGACAAGTTCATCGCCGTCTCCAACGGATTCGATGACGGCGACGGCAGCGGCGCGATCGCCTCGCCGCCTCGCGCCGACCCGGCTGCGGCGGGTGCCGTGGAGCTCTGGCACTTCGGGACCGTCTACGGCAAACGGACGCCCGCCGCGCTGCTGGAGGCCGTGTCCCGGCTGCACGCCGCCGGACGGATTCCGCCGGGGCGCCTTCGCATCCGTTTCGTGGGCGCCTGGGAGCTCCCCGACGACGACGCCGCGAGCCGTCTTGCCGCGCGTCTCGAAGCCGACGGCCTCGTGACGCGCGATCCGTCCGTGGCGCACCATGTGTGTCTGCTGCTGATGCGGCAGGCGCCGGTGCTGCTGGTCATCCAGCCCGACTCGCCGCTGCAGGTGCCCGCGAAGATCTTCGAATACATCTCGGCGCGCCGTCCGCTGCTCGTGATCGGCGGGGAAGGCGCCACCGCGGCGCTGGTCGATCGTCATCGGCTCGGCCGCTCGGTGGCCAACGACAGCGATGCCATCGAGACACTGCTCGCCGCCCTCGCCGACGGAGAGGCGCTCGCGGCGCCTCCCGCGGCGTCGGTTGACGAGTTCAGCTACCGGCGCCTGAGCCGGCAGCTCGCCGGTGTGTTCGACGCCGCCGTGCGCGTCGCGTCCTGACAGGAGCTGCAGCGTGTGCGGGATTGCCGGCGTCTTCAACTTTCGATCGCAGGCGGGCGCGGACGCCGCGGCGGTGCGGCGGATGGCCGACGTGGTGGCGCATCGCGGGCCCGACGCGAGCGGCGTCTACGTGGACGGCCCCGCCGGGCTCGCGCACCGGCGTCTCGCGATTCTCGACCTGAGCGAACAGGGCCGCCAGCCGATGCACACGGCGGACGGCCGGTTCGTCATGGTGTTCAACGGCGAGATTTACAACTACCTCGAGCTGCGCGACGAGCTCGAGCGCGACGGCCACCGCTTCCACACCCGGACCGATTCCGAAGTCCTCCTCACGCTGTACGCCCTCGACGGCGCCGCGGCGCTGTCGCGTCTGCAGGGCATGTTCGCCGTCGGCATCTGGGACACACACCGGCGCGAGCTGTTCCTCGCGCGGGATCGCGTCGGCATCAAGCCCCTGTACTACGCGGAGACATCCGAGGGCCTCGTCTTCGGGTCCGAAGCAAAGTCGCTGTTCGAGTACCCGGGCGTCTGCTGCGACGTCGACCGCGATCAGATCGACACGTTCATGACGTTCGGCTATGTGCCCGGCGCCGCGACGATGTTCCGGGGCGTGCGGAAGCTGCTGCCGGGACACATGCTGACGGTGACGGCTGACGGGCTGACGTGTCGCGAGTACTGGGACGTCCAGTACGCGCCCGATCGATCCCGCAGCGCCGAGGACACCGCGAGCCAGCTGCACGAGCTGCTGCTGGACGTCACGCGCATGCACCTTCGGAGCGATGTGCCGGTGGGCGTCTTCCTGAGCGGCGGCCTGGACTCGAGCGCGGTCGTCAGCCTCCTGTCGGAAGCCGGCATTTCGGGCATCAAGACGTTTTCGGTGGCGTACCGCGACGGCGAGGAATTCGACGAGAGCGAGTACGCCCGGCTGGTGTCGCGGCAATTCGGCACCGAACACCGCGTGCTGTACGTCGATCCGGCGCAGTTCCAGGATTTCATTCCCGCGTACGTCTGGCACATGGACGAGCCGGTGACGGAAGCGGCGGCGCTCTCGCTGTACTTCGTGTCGCGCGAGCTGCGGCAGCACGTGACCGTCGCGCTGTCCGGGGAAGGCGCCGACGAGCTCTTTGCCGGCTATCAGATCTACCGCTACATGCTGTGGCTCGAACAGTATCGACGCGCGCCGTCCCTGCTGCGATCGGCCGTCGTCGAGCCGCTCCTCGCGAAGATCCCTCACGCCAGGCTCCAGAAGTACCTCGCCATGGCCCGGCTTCCGCTGGCCAGGCGCTATCTCGGCGTGGGCGTCAGCCAGCCGTGGCAGCGGACCGCGCTCTATTCCGCCGGCATGCGCGACGCGGTGTCGCGCGCGGGCGGCGATGCGCTCCGTGCGTACTACGATCGATCGGCGGGGCAGGACGCGCTCACGCAGATGCTGTACCTCGATCTGAAGACATGGCTCGTCGACGATCTTCTGATCAAGGCGGACAAGATGACCATGGCGAACGCCGTCGAACTGCGCGTGCCCTTTCTCGACCATCGCGTGGTGGAGTTCGCCGCGACGGTGCCGCCGGATCTCAAGCTGCGGCGCGGCAATGCGAAGTGGATCCTGAAAAAGGCCATGGCGTCCCGGCTGCCGCCGGCCATTCTGCGACGCCCCAAGGTCGGCTTTCCGACGCCGCTCGAGCGGATGTTCCGGAGTCCCCTGGCCGCCTACCTGTACGACCTGTTACTCAGTCCGCGCTGTCTGGCCCGCGACTACTTCGATCCGCAGCAGGTGAGACGGCTCGTCGTCGAGCACATTACCGGCGCGCATGACCATCACCGCGTCCTGTGGCAGCTCGTCGTGCTCGAAGAATGGCATCGGGCGTTCATCGACACGCGCCGCGGCGCCGCGATCGCGCCGGCGCGCGAGGCGACGGCCGTGGGGATCACCGTGTGAGCCGGCTGGTCCATCTCTGCGCACGGTTGCCGGTTGGCGGCATGGAGAGCGTCGTGGCGGCGCTCATGCGCCACGTCCCACCCGGGCTGCACGAGTCGAGCGTCTGGTGTCTCGAAGATCTCGAGGCGCTCGGGTGCGAGCTCGCCGCCGAAGGCCGCGCGGTCGTGTCGCTCAACAAGCGCCGGCGGCGCGACGTCGGCCTGTTCATCGGCATCGCCCGCCGGATCCGCGCGCAGCAGGTCGACGTCCTGCACTGCCACGACGAGCTCGCATGGTTCTACGGCGCCGTGGGCGCGAGGCTCTCCGCGCGCCAGGTCCGCGTGGTCATGACGCTGCACGGACGGCGCGCCGGCATCTCGGCACGGCACCAGCTCGAACAACGGCTGCTCGCGTCGTGGACGTCGTCGATCGTCAGCGTCTCGGAGTTTCTCCGGCGGCAGGTGATGTCCGAGCTCGGGCTCGCGGCGAACCGCGTGACGACGATTGCCAACGGCATCGAGATCGCCGGCGGGCGCCCCGGGCCGGAAGACTCGAGGCGGGCGCGCAGGCTCCTCGGCCTGCCGGATGCGGCGATCGTCGCCGGCAGTGTCGGCGAATTGTCAACGGTCAAGAACCTCGACGTGATGCTCGAGGCCGCGGCCATCGCCGCGCAGTCGTGCCCGTCGCTGCGCGTGGTGCTGGTGGGTGACGGGGCGCACCGCGAGCGGTTGATCCAGAAGGCCGGGGCGCTGGGGCTGCGCGACGTGCTGTTCACCGGCGTTCGCCGCGACGTCGCCGCCGTGCTGCCGGCGTTCGACCTCTACGTCTGCAGCTCCGACTACGAGGGCATTTCGCTCGCCATTCTCGAAGCGATGGCCCGCGGTCGCGCGATTCTGGCAACGGAGGTCGGCGGCAATCCCGAGCTGATCGAGCACGGCGTCAACGGCGTACTCGTGCCAAAAGGCGACGTGCCCGCGCTCGCCCGCGAGATGACGCGGCTCGCCGGCGACGCGTCGCTGCGGGAGCGGCTCGGACACGAGGCGCACGCGCGCGTCGGCCGTCAGTACGGCATCGAGCGGATGATCGAGCGCTACCTCGACGTATACGCCGGCTGCGTGGCGCGGGCGGAGCCGGGCCGCTGACGCAGGGCTCGCGCTTCGACAATGCGCCCGAGGGAGTAACGGAACTGCAGCTTGTGGTAGAAGCGGCGCTTCACGTCCGTTGACAGCATCCACGACGCCAGCCGCATGCACGCCTGCGGAATCAGATATCGCGGCACGCCGAAATAGCACACCGCCGCACGCGGGATGCCCTCCTCGCGCGTGACGGCGCGCCCCTGATCGAAGTAGTACCGCTCGAAGTACGACCGGTGGAGCCGGCGGTCGTCAACCGGATGGAAGGCAATTGCGTCCGGCACGTAGAGGATCCGCTCAGCGGCCGCGAGGAGCCGTCGGCAGATGTCGGAGTCTTCTCCGCGTATTTCGCTGCCGGCCGTCGGCCCGAGATCGGTGCGGAACGGCCCGATGTGGCGCAGCGCGCGTGCCGTGATCGCCATGTTCGCGCCGAGCGGAAGGGTGTCGACAAACCAGCACGGCTGTTCGCCGAGATCCATGCTCACGACAACGGACCCGAGCCGGTACGGGCCCTCCGTTTCGAGCCAGTCCGGCTTCTTCTGCGCCCAGGCCGGGAAGATCCGTCCGCCCGCGCAGGCGCAGCCGTACTCGCGCAGCCGCGTCACCAGACTGGCCAGCCAATGCGGATCGAGCAGCACATCGTCGTCCGTGAACGCGAGGATCTCGCCTCTGGCCCGGGCGATGGCGGTGTTGAGCGCGAACGACTTGCCCTGCTGCCGTTCGAACAGATAGCGGATGCGTCCAGGCATGGCGGCGCCGAACGACTCGACGACGTCCAGCGTGTCGTCGCTCGAGTTGTTGTCGACGACGAGCAGCTCCCAGTCGAAGCCTGCGGGCACGATCTGGCGCTCGAGGCTCTCGAGCGTCGTGCGCAGGGTCCGCGCGCGGTTGTACGTGGCGATGATGACGGTGGCGGTGATCATGCGGTCTCCATTCCCGCGGCCTTCAGCAGGCCAAACGCTGCGAAGATGAGAAGGATGGGCGCCATCGAATCGCGATAGCGCGTCGATCCATAGAAGATGAGCGTCGTGACGAGCGTGGCGAGAATGGGCGACACGAGCACGAGCCACGTCGATCGCGTGGCCCGGCTGCGCTTCCACGTGGACCAGATCCCCAGCACGACAAATGGCGCCGCCACGATCCAGCCTGCCGCCATCGTCCACAGCGAGGCCTGGTTCGTGGTGTCGAAAAACGGCGACACCAGCCGCCAGATCTTCATCGCGGTGAGATATGGGAGCTGCCACGCATGCCGGCGGACGGCGTCGAGGCCGTAGCTGAACGCCAGGCGCTCGCGCACGACTTCGGTGCCTTGAATGGGATGCGTCACGTTGACGAGCCCGCTGCAGTTCACCCATGTGCCGGCGAAGCGGGCGGAGGTGAACGTGACGTCGTTGTGCGAGCCCCAGAACGTGCAGCCGCGCTGCGTGGACAGCGTGGGCGTGCCAAGCGTGACGAAGTTGCGCGTCATCCATGCGCCGACCAGCACGCCGACGATGAGCGTCGGGACGACGAGCTGGCGGCTCCATGCCGTCCGGCGTTCCCGCGATTGACACAGGACGAGCGCCCAGGCCACCGGGACGATCACGACCAGCTCGACGCGCGTCAGGATCGCCAGGGCCCAGAGGACGCCGGCGACGGCGTGCGGCAGGATTCTCCGGCTCCGCATCGCGGCAAGCGTGCACGCCACGGCGGCGCTCAGCCAGAACGCATAGACCGTTTCGCTGAGAAAGTGCATCGCGTAATAGAAGTGACCCGGGTAGATCGCGAGCCACCAGGCGGAGACGACCGCCGGCATGTGTCCGCGCCATTGGTACGCCGACCACGCGGCGAGCAGGCAGGTGCACGCCGACAGCAGGATGAGGCACAGCCGCGCCATCGCGAAGGACCGTCCAAACATCTCGTACACGGGCAGCAGCGTCAGCGTGAAGCCTGGCGGCCGGACGGCCGTCGGCGTTGTGCCGTTCATCGAGTAGCCGGCGCCGCGGCTCACGTTGTAGGTGATCTGCTCGTACTCGGCCTGATCGGGATTGGCACTCAGGTTGGGTGGAGCGCCGAGCCCGGTGAACGCGACGGTAACGGCGAGGCGGACCGCGAACGCCGCGGCAAATGCTCCGGCCAGAAGCCAGCGTGTGGCGCGCGCGGACAGCGTCATCGTGTGTGCTCCAGGCGGGTCGTTCGCCGCCATGTTGCCGGTTGAGTACGCATGGTGGCGCGCCACAATCCGGCGAGCGCCGCCCCGTTGACCAGACAGAAGTAGTAGGGCACGGCAGCACGTCCGCCGGTGAATCCTGGAACGCGCGCCAGCCGGAACAACGCCGCCGCGTAGAACCCCGCCTGCGCCACGAACGCGCCGAGATAGAGCGCGTGCACATTCGCGAGCGCCGCCGACGACACGAACACGGCCATCAGCACGACCGGCATCAGCCATCGCAGAACCTTGTGCGACACGTACGACCAGAGGAGCCACGGATCGCGCAGTCCGGGCACGCCCTGGCCGGAGCCGAGCGCCTGCAACCCGCCCGCGACGATGCGGACCTTGCGTCCGAACTCTTCGCGGCTCGTGCCCGTGCCATGTTCAATGGCGACGGCCTCGGGGTCGTAGATGACGCGGAGCCCGGAGCAGGCGACGTTCATCGAAATCACGAAGTCGTCCACGACGACGTTGTCGGGCACCGGCGAGTACGCGCTGCGCCGCAGGGCGTACATCCCGCCGTCGGCGCCGATGATCGAACCGAGGCGGCTCTCGAGCTGCTGCAGATGCCGTTCGTACCGGTAGTAGAGACCTTCCGACGCGGCGTACGTGTCCGCCGAATCGACGACGCGCACGTCCCCGCTGACGGCGCCCACAGTGGGATCCGCGAAATGGCGGACGAGACACCGCACGGCGTCCGGGCGATACATCGCGTTGGCGTCCGACAGGATCAGGATGTCGCCGGTGGTGCGCGGGATGGCGATGTTGAGCGCGCGGGTTTTTCCGCCGCGCGGCCGGATGTCGTGCAGGACGACGCCGCGAGCCGCGTATTCGGCGGCGATCGCGTTCGTCCGGTCGCCGGAGCCGTCGGAGGCGACGACGACCTGCAGGCGGTCGCGCGGGTACTCGAGCGCGAGGCTGTTGTCGAGCTTCTCGCGCAGCACGGCCTCTTCGTCGTGCGCCGCGATGACGAGCGCGACGGTCGGGCAGTAGCGCTCATCGCGCCCGGTGCGTCTGCGCCAGCGCGACACGAGCGCGAGCGCCAGGGGATAGCCGGCGTACACGTAGCCGACGAGCCCGGCCGAGATCCAGAAGATCAGGCGCATGCGCGCAGTCCCCGGGCCTGGTCGAGCACGAGCGCCGCGTTGTGCCACCACGTTCTCCGCGCGAGCACCGTCTCGCGCGCGGCGCGGCCGATCGCCGCGCGGGTCGCGGAGTCCTCAACGAGCCGCCGCAGCGTGTCGGCGAGGTCGTCGGCGTCATCGGGCGTGAAGAGCATGCCGTCGCGCGTGTCCGCGATGAGGTCGGTGAGATTGGCCGTGCGAGGCGCCACGACGGCGACACCGGCGGCCATGTATTCCGGCACCTTCATCGGCGACGCGTAGAACGTAGTCCGCGGGCTCACGCCGATGTCGAACGCGGCGATGTAGCGGGGAATCTCGTCGTGCGGGAGCCGGCCGGTGATGGTGATCTGCCTGTCCAGGCCGCAGGCACGCGCGCGCGCTTCGATACTTTCCCGGCTCGGGCCGTCGCCGACGATCAGCAATCGCACCGCGCGTCTGGTCCGGAGCGCGGCGACGGCGTCCACGAGGAGCTCGGCGCCGTGCCAGGGCCGCAGGATTCCGCTGAAGCCGATGACGACGCAGTCGCTCGGAATCCCCAGCCGGGCCCGGATGTCCCGGCGCGCCTCCGGGTCGGGACAGAAGACGGCGGGATCCGCCCCATTCGGGACGACGGCGATGCGTTCAGCGGGGACACCAAGATCGAGCAGATGCGCTTTGAGCGGCGTGGATACGACCTCGACCAGATCCGCGCGCCGGCAGACCGTGCGCTCGCACGCGCGCGCGAGACGCCGCATCGTGAGCTGTTCGTATCGCGCACGCTCCCAGGCCAGCGGGGCGTTGACCTCGAGGACCAGCGGGATCCCCGCTCGACGCGCCGCCATCACGCCGGCCAGATTGAAGAGTGCATATCGCTCGTACAGCAGATCCGGCTGCCAGCGTCGAATCTCCGAGACGAGGCGGATGTAGCCGGCCACCGAGTACAGCAACTCCATCGCCTCATAGACCACCCGCGGGATCCGTCGGACGATGCGGCTCATCCACTCGGTCCGCGGCGTCGAGACGTTCGTGTCGGCGCCGATCATCGAGACGACGCGGACCTCGTGTCCAAGATGACGGAAGGCCTGCACCATGGACGCGATGTGGATGCCTTCCGCGCCGTCGCCGAGCGTGCGGTGGTGATAGAGGATTTTCATGGCGCGTCCGGCCGCAGCTGCCGAAGCTGCTCGCGGCATTCCTCGGCCACGACCGACCAGGTGCGGCGGCGCGCCAGCTCGGCGATGCGCTCGCGGTTCCACGTCCGCGTCAGCGCGGCGGCCATCGCGTGGCCGAGGGCGGCGGGCTCGGGCGGCGCGAGCATCCCGACGTCGATCGTCGTCACGGCTTCGCGATTGCCGCCGACCGGCGTCGTCACGCACGGCAGGCCGCACGCCATCGCTTCGAGAAGCACGTTGGGCGATCCCTCGCGAGTGGTGGCGGAGCAGAACAGGTCGGCGGCGTTGTACCAGTCGGCCAGCTGATCGGGGCTCTGCGCGCCGACCAGATGCACGCGGCCGTGCAGATCATGATGCGACACGCGGGCGGCGATGGCCGCGCGCGCGTCGGCTTCGGGATCGGGGGCGCCGATGACGAACAGGTCCACGTCGCGGAACTGCCCGGGAAGCTGCGCCAGCGCGTCCACCAGCACGGGCAGGCCCTTCGACGCGTGCAGGCGGCCGACCGACACGCACACGCGCGTGTTCGCGTCGAGTCCCAGCCGGCGTCTCGCGGCATGACGATCCGACGGATGGAACCGATCGCCGTTGACGCCGTTGCGGATGGCCGTGACATTCGGATGGCCGCCGGTGAGCCGTTCGACGCGGGCTTTGAGATCGTCGGACAGCGCGATGACGAGCGCGGCGCGCCGAAGCATCCACCGGATGACCGGCCCCCGGCCGCGTTCTTCCGCGAAGATGTTGATGTCGTCGCCGCGCACCGTGACGGCGAACGGCACGCCGAGCCGGGCCGCGATGAGGGCGGCCGCCACGCCGTCGGGATACGCCCAGTGCGCGTCGATGAGATCGAACGGAAACGTTTTCCGGATCCGGGCGACGCGCGGCAGGCAGGACATCCCCATGAACAGGCCGTCCAGGCGCTTCAGGATCTTCGGCACCGTGAAGAACCGTGGATGGTGAATCGCGAAGCCGCCCTCGTCGCGGTCCACGTCGGCGACACGCCGGTACCACGGCACGGGCGCCACGACTTCGAGACGGCACACCTTCGCGAGCGCGCGGATCCGTTCGCGCACGAAGAGGCCGTGCATCGGCTGCCCGGCGTTCGGAAACAGGCTCGTGAAGGTCAGGACGCGCGGGCCCATCGCCTGATGCCTGTCGTGGAACTGGTGAGCAGAGGAAGAAGGCCGGTCACTCGCGTCAGGAACACGCGGAAGTCCGCCGCTGACGGCACGGCCAGACGCGGCAGCGTGTACGGATTCGACCGGGAGTCGACGAGCCCGGGGACCTGCGTGAACGCGCACTCGAAGCCGCACGCTTTCAGCATCCGGACGTCCACGTCCCTGAAGTCGGCGGCTTCGCCGTTCGGATAGCTGAAGCACCAGCACGTGCGCCCGGTTCTGGCTTCGATCGCGGCCCGGCTCGTCGCGATCTCCGTTCTGACGTCGGCGGCCGTCGCGTCCGCGAGGATCTGGTGCGTGGCGGTGTGCGCGCCGATGAGCATGCCCGCCTCCGCCATCTCCCGCACTTCCTCCCACGACATCGGTTCGACGCGGTCTTTCGAGCCGGGCGTCGGGGCCATGCGCCCGGCGGCACGTTCGGCGCCGGTTACGAGCGCGTCGCGCGCGCGCGCGGGCAGATGCTTCACGATCCGTCTGCACTCGTCGAGCGAGAGGCCGGCGAGCTTCTTGTGCGTGCGAAGCCATGACGCCACGGCGTCGGGCGCGGCGGCCATCGCCGCGTCGAGTCGATCGAACCAGAGCCGGCGGCGCCGATCGCCGATGAATCCCGACGTCAGGAAGAACACCGCACAGGCGCCGTGCTGCTTGAGCAGCGGAAAGGCGTACCGGTAGTTGTTCCGGTAGCCATCGTCGAACGTGAGAAGGACCGGGTGGGGCGGGAGCGGGCGGCCTTGAAGGTGCGCGCGCAGTTCGTCGCCGGATACGACGTGACAGTGGCGGGTCAGGTACTCCAACTGCTGCGCGAACTCGTCGACATACAGCACGTTGGGCAGACGTTCACCGGCCGGCTCCGCGGGACGCGGGAGCACGTGGTGATACGTCAGCACGAGCAGCCGCCGGCGCGCCAGCCGACGGGCGAAACCAAAGGCGCCTCCCGCATGGAGCATGGACAGCGCGATGTTCTTCAGGGATCTCGTCACTCTGGTGACTCGCAGTGAGGCAAGGCCCATGCCCGCGCAGGCGCCAGCGCGCAGACGAAATGCGTCAGGATCGTAGGTGTCAACAGCCGGAGCGGAAGACGTAGTCGGCGAAGCGGAAGACTAATGTCCACGAAATCGCCCTCATGACCGGACTTGCGCCGATATCCGGCGGCCAGATGCCGTGGCAGTCCGCTTGCACAATGAGCGCGCGATGAGTCTGACCGCGATTGGTTTTCTGAGCGTGTACGTGATTGGACTCGTGCTCGCCTTCGTGCGTCATCCGAGCTTCGGTCTTTTGTCGTATGTGTGGGCGTTCTACAACCTGCCGCCGTCGCGATGGTGGGGATCGGAACTTCCCGACATACGGTGGTCGCTCGTCGCGGCGGGCGCCACCGCGATCGCGCTGGTGCTGCATGCCGCGGCGGCTCGCCGCGATGCGTCCACGCGGCCAGCGTGGATCAAGAGCTGGGGAAACCGGCTCCTGCTGATGTTCGTCGCCTGGATGTGGCTGCAGACCGCCTGGGCGGTCGCCCCCGATCGCCATATCGACGGTGCGATGCTGTACACGAAGTACGCGGTGCTGTCATACGTGCTCTACAACATCCTGACCGACGCGCTGACGCTGGAGCGGTTCGGCTGGGTGCACGTGCTCGGATGCTTCTTGTGGGGCTGGACCGGTTTCATGACCGACGTGTCAGGGCGATGGGAAGTGGTGCTCGGGCCTGGCATCGACGACTCGAATGTGCTCGGGTTTCACCTCGTGACCGGCCTGGCGTTCGCGGGGTTTCTGTTCCTGACTGTCAGCGGCAGGAAGCGATGGCTGGCGTTTCTCGCCACGCCGTTCATCCTCAACGGCATCGTCCTGACGGCGAGCCGCGGTACGCTCCTCGGCCTGGTTGCCGCGGGAATCGCGGCGTTTGCCTTTACGCCGCGGACCAGACGCGTGGCGGTGACGGCGAGCCTGGTTCTCGCCCTGCCGCTGCTCCTGCTGCTGGCCCGCAACGATCTGTTCTGGGAGCGTGCGTTCTCGATCGGCCAGACCAGCGAAGAGCAGATGGACACGAGCGCCGCGTCCCGGCTGTCGATCATCGGCGCGAACTGGAAGATGGCCATGGACCATCCGTTCGGCGCCGGCAATCAGGGGAACGAGGTTCTCAGCCCGCAGTACGTCGACGAAAAGTACCTCACGGACGGGCGGCGGTCCGCTCATAACACATGGATGGCCGTCCTCGTGGACGAAGGCATTCCCGGCCTGATGATCTACGCCGGTCTTTTCGCCTGGGTGCTCGTTCGCCTGTTCAAGCTCAGCCGTTTGGATATGTCCGGACTGCCGTTGAGCGTGTCCGGCTGCCGGGCCGCGGTCGGCGCCGGCGTGGCCGCGTTCCTCGTCACCGGACAGTTCATCAACCTCTTCAAGGCCGAGGTCGTGCTGTGGCTGCTCACCATTATTCCAGTCCTCGACGTCCTCTCGACGATGCCGGCGGGCCTGCTGAAGGACACCACGTCTCAATTCGCGAACGCATACGCTAATCCGCTTACCGTTTTGAAAAGTGCACAGGAGGTGGCGGCGAACTAACCCGTTCAGTAATCGCCCGGTTGTATCGAAAAGCGCGATCTCGCGCGTCATTTGTAAGTAGGGCACAGGTCTTGCCCTGCCGGTCGCCATGTCACACACACAGATGAGCGCGTCGAAGCGGGTCCTCGTTGCCCTTGCGTTGCTAGTCGGAATTGGCGGGCTGACCAGGCCGTTCGCGCAAGGATCAGCCGCCCTGCTCGAGGACTTCTCCTCGATGCGGACGAATGCCGACACACCGCCTGGTCCTCTCTGGTCGCCCTATACCGGCGCGGGCTCGGATTACACGACGCAGGTCGGAAGCCTCGACACCGGAAGTTATCGCGATACGATTCCCGGCTCGGGCCGGCCGTATGTCCAGTTTTTCCCGTATCCGTACTTGAGTCCGAACGGATTCGCGAAGGCACACCTGCGGTCGGGCGTCTGGAACGCCGGTTTCAACCGCCTGCGCTTCTGGATCAAGACGACCGCCAGCATTGCGCGACGAGGTGACGGCGGTCCGATCGCGGAAGTCGGGACCTACAGCAAGCCGAACGACGGTTACCCGTCCAATCAGGGCGACCACTACTATCACTTCCTGGACGCGAACCTGGTGCCCAACCAGTGGATGCTCGTGACGATCAACCGCGTGCCGCAGCACAAGGTGGGCATGGATTCGAACACGAACTGGCCGGAGAATCCCACGGCGCCGGCGGTGAACTACTTCGACGGCCTCACGCGGTTCTACTTCTGCGACGAGTACGGCGATCCCGCCAAGTGGGGCTACTCAAACTGGTGGTTCAAGAATTACCAGTTCGATCTGGTGACCGGCGAGCCCGATACGCTCGTGTCGTCCGTGACAGCGGTCTACACGGGGGCGCGCTACGAGGTGAGCTGGGCCGGTCCGAAGAACACCAACCAGAGCTACACGGTCCGCTACTCGGCAAACTCGATGAAGCTGAATGGAATCGGGTCGGGCACGCTCGGCGGAACCGTCTCCAACCCCGGCAACGCCTACACCGGGACGTTCTGGGCCTCGGCGAACATGCCTCAGTTCTCGAACGGCGTCTACATCGCGATTCAGCCGAGCGGAATGAGCGCGTTCACGGAGATCTATCTGCCGACGTCGCCGGACGGCACGGTGTCGTCTTCCGGATCCGCGACGCCGCCGCCACCGCCGCCGAATGTGCGAGTCGTTCCGTAACAGCGATCGCATGCGTCCCGTGCGCGCCCGACAGTGGCGCGCACGGGGTCGCGGTCAATCGAACAGGCGCCGGAGTTCGTTGGCGACGCGCCGAGGGTTGAAGATCTCGCGCGCCGCGATGATGTTGCGGCGCTGGGCGAGGTATCGGGCCTCGGCCTCGGGACCGCCGGCGGCGATCCGGCTCACCGTGCCGGTCATTTCCTCTTCGTCCTCGCACAGATACCCGATATCGCCCATGGCGGAAAAGTACTCCTCGAACAGGGGCGTGCGAAGCGCGATGCACGGCTTCGCGTGCGCAAAGGCGTCCAGAATGGCGCCGCTGCTCGCCAGCGCATGATCCTGTGAGTACGGAAGGACCGCGTAGGTCAGCTCGCGGACTCTCTGCTCGTAATCTTCGCGCGGCATCGGCGCGTGGTCAGAGCCGATTTCCACCACGCCTGCCGGGTCGAGCGCCGCGAGGCCGGAGCGACTCGCCGCGTCCAGGCGTCCGATGAGCTCGAACCGCGGCCGGCCGGCCGCCGTGCCTGCATGCTGCGACACGCGGTTCGCCAGGCGGCAGAAGCGATCGAATCCTTTGTCGGCGCTTGCCAGCCCGAGAAAGCCGAACCGCATGGGCCCGCCGGCAGGCCAGGGTGACGCCGCGACGTCCGGAAACAGATAGGGATGCCGCATGCTGCGCATGTCGCAGGCCGCCGGCAGGCGATTCGCGACGGCGCGATGAATGCTCCTGCCGAGCACGATGTGGCGGAGGCGTCCCCCGGCGGTCCAGCGAAGGAGCGCGAGCGTCGAGCGCGAGCCGAGCGTCGACGCCAGCCCGCTGTGATGGACGACGGCAACCGTGGTGTAGCGCGCTCGCGTCAGCAGCTGACACTGCAGCGCCGCGAGCCCCGCATGCGTCACGGCACAGGCCACGATCTGCGAAATCTCCGAGCCGCGGGATCTCGCCAGCACTTCGGACACGATGCGCCATTCGTACGGAAACCGCGCGCTGGCCCGGCGGCATGCGCGCGGTGCGATGTCAATGGGGTTCCAGCTGACGGCCCGCGCCGTCGCGCGATCGAGAAGTTCGTGGACGGCCCGCGCATGACTCGGCTCCGAGAAGAACGACACTTCTCGATACGGGAATGCGGCGCGGGCCGTGGCCAGCATCGCCGCGTTGAACGGCGCGTGCTCAGCGCCGTGACAGACCGGCTCGTAAAGTATCGTCATACGCCGGGCCACGCGCGTACGCGCGTCCCGCGGTCACGTGCGCGGACGCCAGGCTGATAAATCGATCGACGATGTGGTCGGCGTTGAACTCATCCCGTGCCGCGTTCGCGAGCGCCAGCCGCGTGAACCGTCGATAGCAGCTCGCATCCGACAGCAGACCTTCGACGGCGGCCGCCCATTCCTCGGCCGGCGCGTCCGGATCGACGAGCAGCCCGCCCCGTCCAACCGTCGTCGGGATGCCGCCGATGCGGCTCGCGACGACCGGGATGCCATTGGCGTTGGCCTCGAACACGACGGTGCAGAACGCTTCGACCCACTGCGACGGCGCCAGAAGCACGCGCGTGCGCGCGTACACCGGCCTGACGTCCTCCGACCAGCGGCGGAACGTCACGTTGGGAAGATCGGCGATCGCCCGCTCCAGTTCCTCGACGCGCTCCTGGCGGAGCGGCCAGGCCTCGACAAAGAGAAACCGGCGGTGCGGAAGCAGTTTGGCCACGGCCAGCGCGACGTCGACGCCCTTCTCCTTGACCGGGTTGATGAAGGTCACCGTGTCGGGTTCGGCGTCGCGGTTCGCGAGGCAACGCCCGAGGCGGACGGGCGGGTAGAGCACGGGGGATTGATGGCCCAGGCGATGCTGCACGGACCGCGACACGAAATCGGTCGCGCTGAGCGTCAGCAGGAGCGGGCTCCTCGGTACGTTGCCTCTGAAGAAGGAGAACTCGTTGTCGTGCACCCACACGAGCGTCGGGACGCCTCGCTCGATGCCGATTCTCGCGATGCGCTCGCATCCATCCAGCTGCGTGAGCAGCACGTCCGGCCTGAACGCGCGAATCCGCTCGACCACGACGTCGCCGACCAGCTCTTCCCAGGCACGCCGCGTCGGATAACCGTTGCGGTTGTCCGGCATGGCCAGCAGCCGCCGCGCGGACATCGCCCTCATCATTCGATAGTTCAGCGTGCGCGCGCGCTGCTGCTTGCCGATCGACGCCACGGCCTCGATCGGATGGCCGCGCCGGCTCAGGATGGAGAGCAGCGAGTGGGCGGCGTACAACGCGCCATCGACCCGGTCCGGAACGTAAGCGCGCTCAGAGGCGTACAGGACTCGGAGCGGCGGTGTCGTCGTGGGTGTCACTGGTCTCCGGGTATTGGGTGGGGGTGAACGATTCTTCGGCCGGCGCCCACGCGATCGGCGTTGGTTCGGCGAACACCACATAGCGGCGTCCGATGAAATTGAACGCGAACGCAATGACCGTGGCCGTCATCTTCGCCGCCGCCGGCGGCCATCCGGCGTTGAGCAGGCCGATGGTCGAGAACAGGTCGATGCCGCCGACGCCGATCACGAGCGCGGCATAGGCGCCGACTTCGCGGACGGTGGACCATTCCGCCCGGCGACGAAACAGGAGCGAGACGCAGAGCGCGTAGTTGAGCGCCGCCGCGAACGCGAATGCCGCGGGCGCCGCGAGCCACGCCGACGTCATGCCGCGCAGCCCGGCAAAGATCAGCACGTTGGCGATCGCCGCGATGCCGCCCACGAAGAGATAGCCGGCAAACTGCATCGGCAGCGGCGCGTGCGGCATGTTGTAGCGGGCGATGCAGTAGAGCGCGCGGAAGCCGTCCCGTGCGCCGATCTTCTTGCCTTCCTCGTACGTGCGGCCGTTGTACGAGATGCCCATCTCGACGATCCGCAGCCGCATCCGCGCGAGGTGGGCGACGATCTCGGGCTCGAAGCCGAAGCGCTTCTCATGGAGCTCGATGCGCTGCAGGATCTCGCGGCGGAAGACCTTGTAGCAGGTCTCCATGTCCGTGAGGTTGAGGTCCGTGAACATGTTCGACAGCAGCGTCAGGACGCGATTGCCGACCGAGTGCCAGAAGTAGAGAACCCGGTGCGCCTCGCCGCCGAGGAAGCGCGATCCGATGACCACGTCGGCCGTGCCGGCGACCAGCGGCCCCAGCAGGCGCCTGAGGTCGGCCGGGTCGTATTCGAGATCCGCGTCCTGAATCGCGACGAATTCTCCCGTGGCCATCCGGAAGCCGGTCTGGAGCGCGGCGCCTTTGCCCTGATTCGTGTCGTGCCGGAGCACGCGAACCTCCGGATGCCTTCGCGAGAGATCCTCGGCCAGCCGCCGCGTCCTGTCCGTGGACGCATCGTCGACGACGATGATCTCGAGGGTGAGGCCGTCGCCGGCGATGGCGAGCACGCGCTCGACGCAGCGGACGAGCGAGCGCTCTTCGTTGTAGGCCGGCACCACGACCGAGAGCGTCGTGGGCCGGCGGATGACGTCAGACGCGGGCATGTCAGCCTCGTTCAGATGACGTGACGGCTACGCTACGACCGAGCGCTGCAGGCGCCGGCGCCCGACGACGCCGATGAGGCCGGTGCCGAGCAGGATGAGACTCGCCGGTTCGGGAACCGCCGACGGCACATCGGCCAGGTCGCTCCCGGCGCCGTGGAATGACAGGACCTCGTCGTTGTAATCCAGATCGCTCGAACCGAGCCGCTGATCTTCGAACGCCAGCGCCCAGTTGCCGGCGCCGTCGGTGAAGGAGAGCCCGTGCGCTTCGCCGCCCGTGTTCAGCGAGTCGATCGAGTAGAACGTGTTCCCGATCGGGTCGGTCATATAGAAGCCGAACTGGGACGGGTCGATGCCGGTGCCGGACAGGTTCGTCACGCAGTTCACGACGCCGCACGGGCCGGTGATCGTGATGCCGCCTCCGCCGAACAGGAGCGTGGCCGGCGTGGCTCCGCCGTCGTTGACGCCCGTCGCCGAGCCGCTGAACAGCGGCAGCGTGGAGATCCCCGACCCGTTCGGCGACCAGATCCCCAGGGCGCTGTCGTTGCCTGTGTACTGGTAGTCCAGGGTGACGGTGGCCGTGCTGCCGAACGAGAACAGCCCGTCCGTCATTTCGTTCGCGATGGCGTTGAAGGTCAGGAGCGTCGTCGCCGGATCGCACGAGGCGGTGCCGTAGAAGACGCATCCCAGCACGCTGCTGAGACTGGGTTCGGACGACCCTCCAATCGTGACGGGCCTGACGTTGGGCGCGATCGTGTCCGCGATCGCGGGCGTGACGCCGGTGGACAGTACTGCCGCCATAAAGGCCAGCGTGCGCGCGAGATTGTTACGCATCATTCTTCTCCTCACTTCCTGCCGTGGAGGGAGCAATCGCGTGACCATTCCGCCGCCGGCGGCCATTTTCAGCAGCGTTGCGCCGCTAACCCCCGCGTCCCGCATGGTCTACAGCCGTTGGGCGCACGGTGTGCACGCGTCACGCGGCAGGCATTTCTCTCGCATTGCGCAGACCGGAGGTCGCGGATCGAGCGACTTTGTCCGCGAATCGCCGGACAAGAGTCATC
>Ga0153915_10000106_pt1 | contig 72515 bp, 72 predicted proteins | sample Opewatmetagenome_2_FD_107003 | JGI IMG/M metagenome (GOLD analysis project Ga0153915, IMG submission 107003) | Freshwater wetland microbial communities from Ohio, USA - Open water 3 Core 3 Depth 3 metaG | ecosystem: Environmental > Aquatic > Freshwater > Wetlands | place: USA: Ohio, Lake Erie...
GTCTGTAAGCTTATTGGGGGCTACATATAACTCGCAGCCGATAATGGGCTTGATTCCATGTTTGTAAGCATTCTGGTAAAAATCAATTGCTCCGAACATATTCCCGTGATCGGTAATAGCTACCGCCGGCATTTTATATTCCCGGGCTTTCTTGAAGAGGTCTTCCAGACGAATCATTCCGTCAAGAAGACTGTATTGGGTATGAACGTGCAGATGGACGAATTCGGAGTGCTTCATAGTTATACAATCCAATTCCAATCAAAGCGCTATCTTTGTTGGCATAGCCTGCCCCGGAGCAGGCCGGGGTGTCGACTAGATCATCTTTGATTGGAAGTGCTTCCCCCCCCTCAGGGGGCGCTTTACAAAAGGTTATATATTAATAAATAATCGGTTTTTTTAATCAAGCCAGTAATTAGGAGCTTCTTTGGTAATAATTACATCATGTACATGGCTCTCTCTTAAACCTGCCTGAGTTATACGGACGAAGCGTGATTTCTTCATTAGTTCCGGAATGGTTTTTGCGCCGACATAACCCATGCCTGCTTTCAGGCCGCCGATTAACTGTGTAATACTTGCGGAAAGAGAACCGCGGAAAGGAACCCTGCCCTCAATACCTTCCGGTACGGTTTTAGCGGCTCCTTCTATATCATCCTGATAATAACGGTCACGGCTGCCCATCTTCATTGCTTCGAGCGAACCCATGCCGCGATAAACCTTGTAGCTGCGTCCCTGGAATAAAATGGTCTCGCCGGGACTTTCTTCAGTGCCTGCAAATAAACCGCCGATCATAATGCTGTGAGCGCCGCAACCGATCGCCTTCACAATATCTCCTGAATATTTTATGCCGCCGTCGGCAATTACCGGAATGCCTTTTTTAGAAGCAATTTTATACGCGTCTCTGATGGCCGACATTTGAGCCACGCCGACTCCGGCAATTATGCGTGTTGTACAAATAGAACCAGGACCGACGCCTACTTTAACCGCATCAACGCCGGCATCAATCAAAGCCTTGGCGCCTTCGGATGTCGCCACGTTTCCGGCAATTAATTCACATTTGGGAAAATTTAATTTTGTTGCCTTAACAGCCTTGAGTACTCCCGCGGAATGTCCGTGAGATGTATCAATAGAAATGATATCAACGCCTGCCGCGAGTAATGCGTCAACTCTGGCCTCTCTGTCTATAATGCCCACTGCCGCGCCGACACGCAGCCTTCCCAGAGAATCTTTACATGCGTTCGGGTAACGGCGTATTTTTTCAATATCTTTAATTGTAATCAGGCCTTTTAATCTGTACTCATCATCAACAACGAGCAATTTTTCAATTCTGTGCTCATGAAGAAGTTTTTTGGACTTTTCCAGGGAAATATTCGCAGATACGGTAACAAGGTTTTTCCTGGTCATTACATTGGCCACAGGCTGGTCCAGATTTTCTTCAAACCGTAAATCGCGATTGGTGAGGATTCCGACAAGTTTGCCTTTCTTGACAACCGGCACGCCGGAAATTGAATATTGATTCATCAGTTTCAAGGCGTCACTGAGTTTCCGGTCTGGTTCGATTGTAATAGGATCTACAATCATTCCGCTTTCCGATTTTTTTACCTTATCCACTTCGATTGCCTGCTGCTCTATGCTCATGTTGCGGTGAATTATACCGATGCCGCCTTCCTGAGCCATGCATATCGCTGTACTTGATTCCGTTACCGTATCCATGGCAGCGGAAACGATAGGGATATTCAAGGATATTTTCTTTGTTAATAATGTGGATGTATCTACGTCCCGCGGCAAAACATTGGAAGCCGCCGGCACTAAAAGAAGATCATCAAAAGTCAAAGATTCTTTTATTATGTCATCAAGCATCGTTTCCTCCCCGTTAATTATAAAGCCTGACCGCTTTTAATAAAATATTTTTCACCGTTTAAATTAATAAAATAATCGGCGCTGTTTTCCGATTGCTCGATAAACCCGGCAATCTGATAATAACTCTTGCGTGAAAAGCGTGCAGTAAATCTTCCTTCTTTCACACTGCAGTAAAGAACATTATCCCTGCCTGTATAAAGAGAATTCATTTCCAGTACTTCACAGGAATCATCATTCAAAAGAACTTCTATTTGCTCCAAACCACTGCACGGATGTTTGGTTTTATAAACAGAGGCAACGACAAAAGGGGTATCTTCCACTTCCAGATAACAGCGTTCCGTTCCCATTTCAATTAAGTATTTGCCGCATTCGTCAATTTTAAGACTTTGAAAAAAAACCTGCAATATGTCTTTACGGAACATGTGAGCGCCGTTATAATACCAAAGGCCCTCTTTATCTATTTTAATTTCATAATTATCCATTTTATTTAAAAACTCTTCCTGCTGTCCAGCAATATAGTTACCGGACCGTTATTGACAAGTTCTATTTTCATCATTTCCTGGAATTTTCCCGTGGCCAGATACGTAACTCTTTGGCTCGCTTTGTCAACAAAGTATTCGTAAAGTTTATTCGCCTTTACCGGTTCTTCAGCCTTTACGAATGAGGGACGTCTTCCTTTTACGCAGTCGCCCAATAATGTAAATTGAGAAACAACCATCATTGCCCCGCCAATATCCAGCAAAGACCTGTTCATTTTTTCCTGCTCATCTTCAAAAATACGCAGGTTGATGGTCTTTTCCAGAATATAATCAGCGTCAATCTCGGTGTCTTCTTTTTCCACCCCTAATAATACAAGAATTCCTTCTTTTATCGAGGATATTTCCTGATGATTAAGTCTGACGCAAGCATGGTCGACTCTCTGAATAACTGCACGCATTGATGATCCCGTAAAAAAAGTTTGGTTACGTTAACAATAAATCGCTTCGTGTTCAAGTTATTTCTCTAAAAAAAATGCCAAATTGTTTTTCTTGACAGGCACTGTTTTTGTTGCTAATGACACGCCGGTTTCAGTTTTAAAGACGTTTCGGGAGATGTTTCTTATTGTTAGCTTTTTCCGCAATGTGCTGAAAATAGAATAGTTATCATATAAGGGGGTTTTTGAATGAATTGTCAAACTGTTAAAGCGGGATTCGACTGCGCTTTTATGACAAAAAAAGGATGCGGTTTCTTCAGTGGCAGTTGCCAGAAGATAATCGACAAATGTGAAGGCTGCGGAAAAACAATGGATTATGAAGGAGCTAAATATTGCAAGGTTTATCCTGATCCTAACGGCAAATGGCTTACGGGCAAATGTCCGACGGCAACACATGTTAAACTGGAAATAAAAGAAACACAAAAAGTAAACCCGCTCAAAGCTTCCAAGAGAGCCAGCAAAAAAGCATAACGGCAAATTATAGTAATATTTTCTGAAATGAAAAAAGCCAGCGATTTTAATCGCTGGCTTTTTCAGCTGACAATATCTCTTATTTGCTGTAATTCATTTTTAATCCGAATTAACCACTTTTGCTTTTCGTTATCTTTATCCTCCGGCTCGCCATTGCTTCTTGTTTTGTGAAGCTGTTTTTTAGCGCCGTCAATTGTAAATCTTTGCGAGTAAAGCAAATTCTTGATGTTCAGTAATTCCTGAACATCCTTTCTTCTGTATAAACGCTGCGCGGTTTTTGTTCGCACAGGGTTTACCGTTTTAAATTCTGTTTCCCAATACCTGATAACATAAGGCTCGACATTGACTATTTTACTTACTTCTCCAATGCGAAAATATGCCTTTTCAGGAATCATTGTTTCCATACAGTTAATCAACCCTTACGGCAGAATTAATTATAAACTAAAATTAATAATTAACGCAGTAAATATTTAAATTCAAAAATAAACAAAAAACTGTTTATTAAATATTTTAAGAAATATATGGAGATGTACTTTTTTAGTTCAGTGCTTTACGCAGTACCTGTGAGGATTTGAAAGTCAATACTCGCCGCGCTGTAATAGAAATTTCCTGTCCGGTCTGCGGGTTACGGCCTCGTCGTGCTCTTTTTTCTTTTACCATGAAATTTCCAAAACCGGAAATTTTCACTCTTTCTCCTTTTGCCAGGCTGTCCTTGATAAGGTCAAACAGAGTTTCAACGATATCTGCCGAATCTTTCTTGGAGAAACCGAGTTTTTCGCAAACATTTTGAATAATATCAATCTTCGTCATACATTTACCTCCATTTTAACTTTGTCTAGCTGTTAGTATCTTATTTTTGCACCCGTTAAAGTAACGGTCTTTTGCACAATTCTATCGTGAACAGTATTTGCTTCCAAATCTGTAAGCGTTCTATCCGAAGCGCGATAGGAAAATCGCAATCCTAAACTTTTTGTTCCCTCTTCAAAACCTTTATCGCTATATACATCAAAAATACTTACATTTTCAAGCAAATCTTCTTTTTGTCCCAAAACAATATTCAGCATTCTGTCTGCTTCCATAGTATAAGGAATAATAAAGGCTGCGTCACGTGTTACTGCCGGATATTTTGATATTTCCTGACAGGATATTTTCCGGCCCAGATAAGCTTCAACAAGAAAATCAAGATTAATTTCAAATACATAGATGCATGTTTTCAAACCAATCTTTTCCTCAACATCGGGATGAATTTCACCCAGAAAACCTATTTGCTTATCATCCAAAAAAATCCCGCAGGATTTACCGGGATGTAAAAACGGCTCAACAACTGTCGAAACATATCTGCAATTATTTATTTTTAAATCAACAAAAATATTTTCCAGAGAACCTTTCAATGTATAAAAATCAACGGTTTTGTTTGATCCCCAGAAATCATCGGTTATTTTTCCCGTTAAAAGTCCCGCAAACACGTTTTTTTCCTCGGGCAGCCGGTCCTGTCTGCGATCAAGAAAAATCCGGCCTATTTCAAAGATCTTTAAATCAAAAGAACCGTTATTGGCATTTCTTTTTGCCGTCTCCAACAGTCCGTAAATCATTGTTGTTCGCATGGAGGAAAGATCTTCGCCCAGCGGATTCTTTATTCGCACAGAGCGCCGTCTTTCATCATTTTCAGGCAAATTAATGGCATCAGCGAACAGAGGACTTCCGAAGCTGTAATTAACAATTTCGGTGTATCCGCTGCCGATAAGCAGTTGACGTATTCTTTCCTCCATTTCAAGGCGGGGAATAACTTCCATTTCATTTACTGATACTGCAGGCAATGTTACAGGCACGCGGTCATAACCGTACAGCCTGATCACTTCTTCAATCAGATCAATTTCCCGCAAAATATCAACCCTGCATGTCGGCGGAGTAACAAGATACCTGCCCCTCCCTTCCTGTTTTACAGTCATACCGATACTGCGCAATATTTTAACAACATCCTTTGTGCCGATTTCTATTCCGATTACCTCGCGGATTCGTTCCAGACGCAAAGGAATATTTTCCGCGGAGATAATTTTATTCGGATACTCATCAATATAATTTTTGCATATGGAACCGCCGGAAAGATCGGCAATCAATTGCGCGGCGCGATTGAGAGCTTTGACCACCCCTTCAGGATCAATGCCTCTTTCGAAACGAAAAGCCGCATCGGTAGGCATTGCCAGCTTTCGCGCCGAACGGCGTATTGACGAGGGATTAAAATAAGCGCTTTCCAAAAGAACAACCTGCGTGTCTTCTTTAACTTCGGAATTCAGGCCGCCCATAATTCCACCGATAGCCACGGGTTTAACACCGTCGCATATCAATAATGTATCCGCCGGAAGCGTATGTTTTTTCTCATCCAGAGAAATAAATTCTTCATTTTCTTTTGATTTGCGGACAACAATTCTTCCTTCTTCCAGGAAACGGAAATCGAACGCGTGCAGCGGTTGTCCCATTTCCAGCATGACAAAATTCGTTACATCAACAATGTTGTTGATGGCGCGAAGGCCTGCCGCTTCCAGCCTGGTCTTCATCCATACAGGCGATGACTTGATTTCAACGTTTTTTATCATTCTTGCTGTATAACGCGGACAAACGTCCGAATCGATTATTTTAACCGAAGTAAGTGAATTGATGTCTTCCGATGATTCCTTTATTTTAACGGAAGGCAGTTTCATTTTTTTGCCGGTTATGGCGGCGACTTCCCGCGCCATGCCGATCATGCTTAAACAGTCGGAGCGGTTGGGTGTGACGTTGACATCCAAAACGGTGTCTTCTATATTTAAGGCCACTTCCAGCGGTGAGCCGAGCGTTAAATCAGCGTTCAGATGCATAATGCCCGATGCATCATCGCCTATTTCCAACTCGGCTTCGGAACATAACATTCCATCGGATTTTTCTCCGCGTAAAACGGAGGATTTGATTGTATAGCCTCCGGGAATAACAGCTCCCACTTTTGCCAGAGGAACAATGTCGCCCGGCGCAATATTTTTCGCGCCGCAGACTACGGGGTAATTTTCAGTTCCGTCCGTGACATCGCACAGGGAAAGGCGGTCAGCGGAAGGATGGGGTTTTACCGCCAGTATTTTAGCGACAACAACGCCGCTGAACTGCGGACGGATGGTTTTTATCTCGTCCACTTCCAGACCTGCCATCGTCAGTTGATGCGCGAGTTCTTCCGCCGTTAATTCAATATCAACATAATCTTTAAGCCATTTAAGACTTACCAGCATAAAGAAACTGTTCTCCTAAAATTGTTTAAGGAATCTAATGTCGTTTTCAAAAAATAACCGGATATCGGAAATGCCGTACTTTAACATGGCAATGCGTTCCAAACCCAGACCGAAAGCGAAACCGGAATATTCTTCCGTGTCATAATCAACATTCTTGAATACTGCGGGGTCAACCATGCCGGAACCCAGTATTTCCAGCCAGCCGCTCTGTCCACAAACCCGGCAGCCCTTCCCGCCGCACATGACACAGCGAATATCAACTTCAGCTGAGGGTTCCGTAAAAGGGAAAAAACTGGGACGAAAACGCAAGGTAGTTCCTTCCCCGAAAATCTTTTTTAGAAATGCCGTCAGGATCCCTTTGAGATCTCCGAAGCTGACGCCTTTGTCTACCAGCAGTCCTTCTATTTGATGAAACATCGGGGTGTGAGACACATCGGAATCACGCCTGTAAACTTTTCCCGGCGATAAAATTCGCAGCGGCGGCCGGACTTTTTCCATAACTCTTACCTGCACAGGCGAGGTATGTGTCCGCAAAACGATATTGTCTTCTACATAGAAAGTGTCCTGCATATCTCTTGCAGGATGATCCTTGGGAATATTCAGAGCTTCAAAGTTATAATAATCAAGTTCTATTTCCGGTCCTTCAACTACGGAAAAACCAAACGCTGCAAAAATAGAACAAATTTCCCGGCGTACCTGGATTACAGGATGAATCCGGCCGCATTTTATTAAGTTTCCAGGCAAAGTGACATCTATCTTTTCTTTCAGCAGGATGTCTTCTTTGTTTCTGGATGCCTGCTCACGAAGCGCATTATCAATTTCAGCATTAAGCTTATTCTTCAGTTCATTGCAAAGTTTCCCGAATAAAGGCTTTTCCGCCTCGGGAACCTGGGCAATATTTCTCAACAGACCTGTCAAAAGCCCTTTTCGACCAAGATATTTTATTCTTATACTTGAAAACTGATCTTCGGTTTTTGCCGTCTTTAATTCGGCCAGAGCGTCTTTCTCCAGTTGTTGAAGCTCACTAATCATGCCTACTGTTTACCTTTAGCTGCGGCAACAACCTGAGCGAATCCCTGCGGGTCATTGACAGCAAGTTCAGCCATAATTTTGCGATCCAATTCAATGCCGGCTTTTTTCATGCCGTCAATCAGGCGGCTGTAGGTTATATTATTGACACTGGCGGCTGCATTAATACGCGCAATCCATAATCGGCGGAATTCTCTTTTTCTCCCGCGACGATCGCGGAAAGCGTATTTCATTGCCTTATTTACCGCTTCAGTTGCCGTCCTGAGCAAACGGCTGCGTGCGCCAAAGAAACCTTTGGCCATTTTTAATATTTTTCTTCTTTTCTTATGAGCGTTTACGCTCCTCTTTATCCTGGACATTTTTTCTCTTCTCCTAATTTATAACAGGAAATAATGGTTCCCGTTTTTTATAGATAAGGAATAAGTTTCCTAATTGCCTTATAGTTTGCCGAATCAACCACTGTTGACTTTCTTAAAGTTCTTTTTCTCTTTGTTGTTTTTTTTGTAAGTATGTGACTGGCAAAGGCCTTGCTTCTTTTTACCTTTCCCTTGGCTGTCAGCGAAAAACGTTTTGCCGCGCCCCTGTGTGTCTTTAGTTTTGGCATATGATTACCTTTCTATATTTATTGTTTTTTTGGTGAAACAATCATCACCATATTTCTTCCTTCGAGCCTTGGCTCCTGATCAATTACACCATCATTTACCAGTTCACTCTTTACTCTTTCCATCAGCTTTCTGCCTATATCGGTAAAAGCAATTTCCCGTCCTCTAAACATCATTGATACTTTTACTTTATCGTGATCTTTCAAAAACTTTTTGATGTGGTTTATCTTAACCTGCACATCGTGTTCTTCAGTTTTCGGTTTTAATTTAATCTCTTTAACCTGAATGACTGTCTGGCTTCTTTTAGCGTCATGCAGTTTTTTATTCTGTTTGTAACGATATTTACCATAGTCCATTATCTTACAAACAGGTGTGTCACCGGATGCGGATACTTCCACCAGGTCCAATCCCACTTGTTCTGCATTGGCCAGAGCCTCCTGCAAGGTAATTACACCCAACTGCTTCCCTTCTTCGTTTATTACCCGAACGTTGGCAGACCTTATTTCTTTATTGATTCTTAAATCCTTAACTATATGTCACCTCCCGAAAATTTATGTTTAATATAATTAATCCTATTGTTTTTTTAGACATATTTCCTGCAATAAAGCAATAAATTCATCAACGGGCAAAGCCCCCAGATTCTGACCATCGCGCGTGCGCGGAGCGACCGAATGCGCTTCCACCTCTTTGTCTCCAATGACCAGCATATACGGGATTTTCTGCATTTGCGCCTGACGAATCTTATATCCTAATTTTTCATTATCAAAATATCTCTCGGAGCGGATACCTGCTTCAATCAGTTTTTCATGGACTGTTTGGGCATAGGGTATGTGTTTATCCGTAACTGTTACCAAAACGCACTGTACAGGTGAAAGCCATACCGGAAACGCACCCGCGTAATGTTCAATAAGCACGCCGATGAAACGTTCAATGGAACCCAGAATAACCCTGTGCAGCATGACCGGCCTGTGTTTTTCGCCATCAGCCCCTATATAGCTTAAATCAAACCTGTCCGGCAATGTAAAATCGCACTGAATTGTCGCGCACTGCCATTTTCGCTTTAAAACATCTTTTAATTTAAAATCGATCTTCGGTCCGTAAAAAGCTCCGTCACCTTCGTTAACTTCGTAGCTAATATTGTTTTCCTTGAGAGCATTCTCCAGTGCGGATGTCGCCAGTTCCCAATCGGCATCGGAACCGATGGAGTTTTCCGGCCTGGTGCTCAACTCCACTTCATACTCAAATCCGAAAATTCCCATTGCATAACTGACAAAATCGGCAATGGCGCAGATTTCCGCATTCAACTGTTCGGGAGTGCAGAGTATATGCGCATCATCCTGTGTGAATTGCCTTACCCGCATCAAACCGTGCAATACGCCTGTTTTTTCATGACGGTGAACAGTTCCCAGTTCGAAGTAACGCAGCGGCAGATCGCGGTAACTTCTGATTTTTGATTTATAGATCAGCATATGCGAAAGGCAGTTCATCGGTTTAATGCCGTACATCTGCTCGTCTACTTCAGTAAAATACATATTTTCACGGTAATGATCGAAATGACCTGATTTCTTCCACAAATCGACTTTCAGAATCTGAGGACCCATAACCATATCGTAACCGCGTTTTAAATGTTCCTTCTTTTCCCATTCTTCGATCAGATAACGCAATAACATGCCCTTGGGGTGAAAGATAATCAGACCGGGACCCGCTTCTTCGTTCACCTGAAAAAGATCAAGCTCCCTGCCCAAACGGCGATGATCTCTCTTTTTCGCCTCTTCCAGCAAATTCAAGTAATCATTTAACTCGTTTTCAGTCGCAAAACCTGTACCGTAAATGCGTTGCAGCATCTGGTTTTTTTCGTTGCCGCGCCAATAAGCGCCTGCAACGCTCAAAAGTTTAAAGGCTTTAATCATGCCTGTTGAAAATATATGCGGACCGCGGCATAAATCAATATAACCTCCCTGCTTGTAAATGCTGACATCTTTAACATCTTCAGGCAGATCATTAATTAATTCAACCTTATAATTCTCTCCTTTTTCTTCAAACAATTTCACTGCCGCCTCACGGGAAAGTTCTTCACGAACGAAAGGATAGTCAGCGGCGATAATCTTCCTCATATGTTTTTCGATTTTTGGAAAATCATCTATCGTAAAAGTTTCTTTATATTCAAAATCGTAGTAAAATCCATCTTCAACAGACGGACCGATACTTACTTTTGCTCCCGGAAATACTTCCTGAACAGCCTGAGCCATAATGTGCGATGTGCTGTGACGTAATATAGACAAACCCTCCGGGGAGGATATTTCTATTAAATCAAGCTTTGAATCTTCTTTTATCGAATAGCTTAAATCTACAGGGATGTTGTTAATTTTAACAGCCGCAGTATAAGCTAAAGTTTCTTTCTTCCATGCCTCAACAGCTTTCGCGGCAGTAATGCCCGCGGTGAAAGAAATCTCGTTATTGTCTGGAAAAATAATTTTAATATTCATAATTTTATAATAATAACAATAGTTTACATCTATTTATAAAGGGCATCACTGTTTTGCTGATGCCCTTATAGTATCCTACTTAAGACATGCTTTTTAGTGTTAAAAAATGGTAGGCAAGCAGGGATTTGAACCCTGGACATCCACCGCGTCAGGATGGCGCTCTCCCCCTGAGCTACTTGCCTACAAGATAACCTAATTTTTTAACGTTGCGTAACTAGCAGTAAAACGCCGCAGTGTCAAGCTAAATATCTTATTTATTAGCCTATTTTTAGGCCGTCTTATTGAGAAATTTTATTCCTTTAAATATATAAAATAATCCTGAAATGATAGTAAATATTGCAGTTAACCAGGAAAGAACGATAATCAAGTCATGACTTATTATATCATAATTAAAGCTTTTTAAAAAAAGGCTAAAAAAAACTGTTCCGATTTGCAGAGCTGTTGTGATTTTGCTTACAAACAAAGGCTTGATTTCATATTTTACCGACATCAGTGACAATATCATTATTCCCAGCAGGATTATGAAGTCTCTGCTGATAACAATTACCGTGAGCCATCCGGGAATAATATGAAAAATTGACAAAGAAATAAAACTTGTAGTTAAAAGTATTTTGTCTGCTATAGGATCCAGAAAAGCACCCAGTTCGGTTTGTTGATTCATCAGACGTGCCAGTGTGCCGTCCATGGCATCTGTTAAACCGGCAATAGTAAACACGATTAAAGCTTTCGCATACTCATCCTGAATTAGAAAAATAACAATAACAGGAACAAGGATAATTCGTAACAAAGATAAAAAATTCGGTATGTTCATTTTTATTTTTGTAAAGTCTTTTCCCTTTTTTATTATTATGCTTTTACTATCGGATTTTCTTAATATAATTTCTAACCGCGCAGATTTGGTCCGTCCGGCAGAGTTTTTGTTATTTTATCGACAACTTCATCAATTACATTTTCCAAATATTCGTGTGATTTTTTTTCCAATCCTTCGTTTGTAAAATTAAAACTTCTTTCAGTAGATTCGGAGCTGGCCTTCCAGATAATTTCTCCGGTTTCAGTGCTGTGCAATTCGCAGTTGACAGATATTTTTACAGGCGCATAAAAGATCTTCGATTTGATCTCCTGACTCAAGGTGCAGTACATTACGGCATCAGCACTTACCTGGTCTTTTAATATTTTATGAGTAACATCCGATGCAATTTTCCTGTCCTTATCCGTATGTAAAGTTTTCAGTTTTCCGTCTATCGTTTCTAATGACAGTTTGGGATAACCCTTAAAATAAAGTTCTTCCAACATTCTGGAACGAAACAATTCGGAAGCTTTGTCATTGTGGCTTTTATTTTCCACAGGGAGCAACGCTATATTTCTTATTTGAACTTTATTATCATCTTTCAATATCTGCGTGTTTTTTCCTGAACATCCGCAAATAATTAAGAATATAACAATCAGTAAAAAATTAAATTTATATATCTTCATTAAATATCCTCTTTATTCATGCAATTAATTTCAATCTATATACTGATAATTTATCATTTATTCAGTGGCGCTGATTTTCTTTAATTTTTCTATTTCTTCCTTAATTACTCTTTCAGCGATTTCCGGCACTGCTTCACGGGCAATTCTTTCAACTATTTCGACCACCCGTTTCATAACTTCATTGTGCAGATTATCAACAGTTTGTGTATTTTCGATTATATCAACAAGATTGTATATCTGTCTTTTATTATCGGTATTATTTTCGTAACCACGGCCGTCAACCACAATAACTTCCTGATTATTACCATTGTTCAGTTCTTTGTATTCATCGGTCAGATCATGAATACTTTTATCTTCTGTTATTGTGGAATCCGAACTCATATATATCTCCCTGAAATCATGCCGTTCAACAAACAAAGTTAATTTTTTGATTGTAACTAGCTATCATAGAGCATAGAACAGTTCAAGAAATATATATTATACCAATTCAGGGGCGTGACTCGTAAAATATATTTTTGTAGTTGACATCTTCAGTGAATTTCAGGTTTAATAGCACCATTAAATAATATTTCGGTGAATGACAGTATTAGATGATGAAACGTATATTAATTACCGGAGGCGCCGGATTCCTGGGGTCACATCTCTGCGAAAGATTGCTGCGGGAAGGCAATGACATCATTTGTCTGGATAATTTCTTTACCGGCGACAAAAATAACATTGCCCATCTTATCGGTTTGCCCAATTTTGAATTGATTCGTCACGACATTATTAATCCCATATATCTCGAAGTTGACGAAATATACAATCTTGCCTGCCCTGCTTCGCCTGTGCATTATCAGTATAATCCGATTAAAACCATCAAAACTAACGTTATGGGAGTGATAAACGTTCTGGGTATCGCAAAAAGAACGAAGGCAAAAGTGCTTCAGGCCTCCACATCTGAAATTTACGGTGATCCTGAAGTACATCCCCAGAAAGAATCCTACTGGGGGAAAGTTAATCCTATAGGAATACGCAGTTGTTATGATGAAGGGAAAAGAGCTGCCGAATGCCTTATGATGGACTACAGGCGGCAGAATTCCGTTAATGCAAAAATAGTCAGAATTTTTAATACATACGGTCCGCGCATGGCAATAAATGACGGCCGCGTGGTAAGCAATTTTATAGTTCAGGCGCTGCAAAACAAAAAAATCACTATTTACGGAGACGGAACCCATACAAGATCTTTCTGTTTCGTTGATGATTTAATCGACGGATTAATCCGTATGATGAATTCTCCCGATGAATTTTACGGCCCGGTCAATATTGGAAACCCCTCGGAATTTACCATTATGCAATTGGCGCAATTAATCATTAGATTAACAAGAAGTTCCTCGGTTGTAGAATTTCTGCCCCTTCCGGCGGACGACCCGGTCCAGCGTAAACCGGATATAACGCTCGCTAAAGAAAAAATCGGCTGGAGTCCCCGAATAGAACTGGAAGAAGGCTTATTAAGTACTGTTAAATATTTCCGTGACGTTTTAAAAATACAGGAATCGGCTTAAGGAGATTCAAAGAAAAATGAAATATAAAAAAAGAATACTGTGTATCGGGGCCGGCTATGTCGGCGGTCCTTCCATGGCGATGATCGCTTATAAATGCCCGGATTACAGAATAACCGTAGTGGATGTTAATCATGACCGCATCGATGCCTGGAATTCCGCCAAACTTCCTGTTTACGAACCGGGACTGGATAAAATCGTTAAAAAAACCCGCGGTAAAAATTTATTCTTTGCCAAAGATATTGAAAACCAGATAAAAGAAAATGATATTATTTTTGTCAGTGTCAATACGCCTACTAAAACTTATGGCGCGGGCGCCGATAAGGCCGCCGATTTACAGTACTGGGAAAAAACGGCGCGGCAGATTCTAAAGTATTCGCGGTCGTCAAAAATAGTAATTGAAAAAAGCACTTTGCCCGTAAAAACAGCTCTTGCCATGGAAAAAATTTTATCTTCGGCCAGGGGCAGGATTAAATTTGAAGTTCTCTCCAATCCGGAATTTATGGCTGAAGGCACGGCTGTCGGAGATCTGGAAAATCCCGACCGCGTTCTCATAGGAGCTCATGAAACAAAAAACGGATTGAACGCCCGCGCTCAATTAATTGAAATCTACTCAAGGTGGATTCCGTTAAAAAAAATAATTACGTCCAATATCTGGAGCAGTGAATTATCCAAACTGGTGGCCAATGCTTTTCTGGCTCAGCGGGTATCATCAATCAATTCCATCTCCGCTCTGTGCGAAAAAACGGATGCCGATATTTCCGAGGTATCCCGGGCAGTGGGAATGGACAGCAGAATAGGAAGTAAATTTCTTAATGCCGGTATCGGTTTCGGCGGTTCCTGCTTCAAAAAAGATATTTTAAATCTTGTTTATCTCTGCAACTATTATGGATTGCCGGAAGTTGCCGCGTACTGGGAAAGCGTTGTCAAAATCAATGAATATCAACAGGAGCGCTTCATCGCCAACATTCTCAAATCAATGTTTAACACGCTGGCCGGGAAAAAAATATGCGTTTTGGGTTTTGCCTTCAAGGCCGATACCGGCGACACGCGTGAAAGTCCCGCTATCAATATTGCAGGCAAGCTGCTTATGGAACATGCCGAAGTAATTATTTCTGATCCCAAGGCACTGCAAAATGCGGCTGATGACCTTGCCGGAATAGAAGGAAGTGTAAAATATATTGAGGATCCTTATCAGGCCGCCGCCGGCTGCCATGCTTTAGTTATACTTACCGACTGGGATTTATATAGAAGGCTGGATTTCAAAAGAATCTACCGCTCAATGGTTAAACCGGCTTTTCTTTTCGACGGGCGCAATATTATAGATCATGCCAAATGCTTCACCATAGGATTTAATGTTTATCCGATCGGGAAGCCGGCATTAAGCCACCTATAGATTATTATGCGATAAAGTCAAAGGCGTTTTTAATCAGCCTGATTTCGTTTCCGGATGCCGATATCGTTACAGCGACGACGTCAAAGCGCGCTCCCGTATCGGCATCTTTTTTCTGTAGATACCATAATGCCAGCTGTGACATTTTTTTTTGCTTGTATATTCCCACCGCCTGCTCCGGATATCCCAATTCCGATGATTTTCTTGTTTTAACTTCAACAAAAACGAGTTCACCTTTTTCCCGCGCTATAATGTCTATTTCGCCTAGAGCACATCGGAAATTCTTTTCAATTATGCGGTATCCGTTTTTTTTAAGAAAGGTTGCTGCGATTTTTTCGCCTTCTTTCCCTGTATTAATATTTGTATTATCTTTCATTTCAAGAAGTGAATTCCAGAGATGTCTGTTTTAAATTTTTTACATGGAATGATTTTCGATGAATTTTGCAAATACCGAATTGTTTAATGGCATCACAGTGTTCTTTAGTTCCGTAACCCTTGTTTTGATGGAAATTATACTGGGGAAACTGGCGATGATACATCTCCATAATCCTGTCGCGGGATACCTTGGCGATAATAGAAGCGGCAGCAATTGAAATGCTTAAACTGTCGCCTTTTACCACCGGTTTCTGCGGAGTGATAAGAGGAATACGATGAAGACCGTCTATTAATATAAAATCCGGAGAAGTGGAGAGTTCCAGGACGGCTTCACGCATGGCCTGAAGTGTTGCCTGTAGAATGTTGATATTGTCTATTACTTCAGTATCAACTATCCCCGTGCCTACCGCAACAGCATCGTTACTGATTATTTCGTATAACTTTTCTCTTTTGATGGCTGAAAGTTGTTTGGAATCGTTTATTTCAGCATTAACATAGTCAGAGGGCAAAATTACTGCCGCAGCCACAACCGGTCCCGCCAACGGCCCTCTGCCCGCCTCATCAACTCCGGCAATCAACTGGTAGCCTTCCTTGTAGGCAATCTTTTCAAAAGTGTTCATTGAAAAAACAAAGGAATTTTTTCCTTTCCTTTCCGCAAGCTGTCAACAAGCAAGGAATTTAAATAATGTTATTAAACGTAATAATAATTTTTATTACTGTTTTGCCGCGTCTTTAATTCTTGCTTTTTTGCCCCTCAGGCCTCTCAAATAATAGAGACGCGACCGGCGGACCTTGCCTCTGCTGACTACTTCAATCTGATCAATAACCGGTGAATGTAAAGGAAAGGTTCTTTCTACGCCCACACCGTAAGAAATTTTTCTCACTGTAAAATTGGAGCGGCTGTTACCGAGTCTTTTACGGATTACAACGCCTTCGAAAGCCTGTATTCTCTGCTTCTGACCTTCAATGATGCGCACATGAACTTTTACGGTATCGCCGGTTTTGAAACCGGGAATATCGCCTCTCATATATTCTTTTTCAATCATTTCTAAAACATTCATTTATATTTCCTCCTGCAATCATTGCATTATTATATTTAAATTAAGAGCCCATAAGCCTGTCTAAAACAATCGCTACGGCTGACCTTACCGCAAGGTGATTATAATTTCCATCACCTTTTATCGGCGCCAGTTTATAATCCGCTGTATTTACCACTTCTCCCGCAATTCCCGATCCCGTGCCAAAAACAAGAAGATACGGCAAACCGTCGTCTTTCAACATTTCTTTCAATTCGGCAAATTTCAAAATATTGCCCGAAAAATTAGCGCCGGTAACGACAGTTCTCGGCACAATTCCCGATTCCCCTGCAATATCAGTCAAAACATCCCGCAGGTTTTCTTTTACTCTGATCAATTCAAAAGCCGCCTGCCTGAATCTGTTGAAAACCGCTCCGTAACCTTCCTGCCAGTGATTGATAATTTCAGCAGCCAGACTCCTCTGCTCAGGAACAGGATTGACTATGTAAAATCCCTGCACAGCATATGTTTTAGCCACTCTGGCAATATCGTGAATATCCATATTGGCAATCGATGTGGTTACAACCCTGCCTTCTTTATTATACACAGGATAATGTAAAAGAACTATGTAAAGCATTAACGCTTTCCCGTATAGAATTAATTTTTCCTAATTAATTGGGGGAAACCCATACATTATTTACTTCTCAAAATCAAGACTTTATATATCTTCCTGTTTAATTTTATCCAGAATTATTTTATCCTCAGTTGAAAGATCGATATTTTTCAGTAAATCCGGCCGGCGTTTATATGTTTTTTTAAGCGATTCTATTTTACGCCAGTTTTCAATCTGTGCGTGATTTCCCGAAAGTAAAACATCCGGTACAGTCCACCCCTTATACCGGGCCGGCCTCGTATATTGCGGATATTCCAAAAGATTATCGGAAAAAGATTCGCTGCTTGCCGATAATGGATTTCCCAAAACATCAGGTATTAACCTGGAAACCGTATCAATTAAAACCAAAGCGGCAAGTTCACCGCCGGTTAAAACATAATCACCTATTGATATTTCTCTGTCAACTAAATGTGTTCTGATCCTTTCATCCACGCCCTCATAACGGCCGCAAATAATGATTACCTTTTTTTTTGAGGCCAGTTGGGCTGCAATCTTCTGATTTAAAACTTCACCCTGTGGAGTCATTAGCACTACAGTGGAATCGTCTTCAGGGCTCCTTATTTCAGCTAAAGCCTTTTCCACCGGTTCGACTTTCATGACCATTCCGCAACCGCCGCCGTAAGGAGCGTCATCCGTCATCTTATGCCTGTCATCCGCCCAGTTGCGTATGTCATGAAGGCAGATTTTTAACAGATCTTTATCCTGAGCTTTCTTTAACAGGCTGAAATTGAGAGGAGACGCAAACATTTCAGGGAAAATGGAAAGGATTTCAAACTTGATCACTTTACAGCCCTTCCAGCAACCGTACTGTCATGACTCTGCGATTTATATCTATTTGCCTGATTACATCGGCAATAGCCGGAAGAAGAATTTCTCTTTCTTCTCCCCGGCAGACATAAACATCATTACTTCCGGTAGGAAAAACGGATTCTATAATACCTATATGCTTCCCTTCTTCACTGTAAACATCAAGTCCGATAATGTCGCGCCAGTAATATTCCCCTTCAGGGAGTTCTTCCATGAAATCTTTTGGCAAAAATACTTTACAACCAACCAGATTACTTGCCGATTCAACATCCGGCACACCTTCCAGTTCAATAAACAAAACATTGCCGGACGCATCAATTTTTTTCAGGGCAAAACGATCGTTTTGCCCTGATTTTGTTTCAATATAAACAAACTTAAGTTTTGATAAATTATCTTTTTTCTCCAGGTAGGATAACACTTTTAAACAACCATGGAGACCTCTGGTTTTTACGATCTCCCCGAATTCAAAGAGATCCAATTTTTGCCTATTCAATGATTTCTAAAACCGCCCTTTTATGCGCCTTAGCCGAGGCGGCGCTTAAAATCATCCGAATAGCCTTGGCTGTTCTACCCTGTTTTCCTATTACTTTACCCAAATCTTCCTTGGCAACACGCAACTCTATTACTGATGTCTGCTCTCCGATGATTTCAGTTACTTCGACCTTGTCCGGAAAATCTACTAAAGCCTGAGATATAAACTTAATCAATTCCTTCATAGTCTTAACCTCCGCTGATTTTGATTAATTCTTTCTGAGAAATCATTTTGCCAATAACAGATTAAATGTTTACACAATCCTCAGCCGCAAATACTTGAGTTGCTTTCTCTTAAACCAAAAATTTTATTTGATTTTAGCCTCAATTCCTTTTGTTTTCAGCAAATTAGAAACCGTAAGAGTTGCTTTGGCGCCTTTTGCCAACCAGCTACGAACACGTTCTTCTTTCACAACTACTTCCGCCGGATTTTTTTTCGGGTCATAATTTCCCAGAATTTCCAAAAATTTTCCGTCCCGCGGGAAATCGGTATCAGCCGCCACAATACGATAAAAAGGTTTGCCTTTTGCACCCATACGAGTCAATCTAATTTTAACACCCATTGATTTTTAATACTACCTCCTTAAAATAATAATTTATTCCATGATTTGCTTATCATAATTTTTTACATATTAAAAGCGAAAATTCCTCATCATAGATTTGATGCCGTCTTTTTTATTGAATTTTTTCATCATTTTTCTGATTTCCATATAATTTTTCAACAAAAGGTTTACATCCTGAACCGATGTTCCGCTGCCGAGAGCGATTCTTTTACGTCTGCGGCCATCAATAATCAAGTAATTATAACGCTCTTCTTTTGTCATGGAATCAATTATTGCTGTAGTTTTAACCAATTCTTTATCATCAGGCTCAATATCTTTAAGCGCTTTCATTTTTCCTAAACCGGGAATCATTCCCATAATATCCTTCATTGATCCCATTTTTTTAATTTGCGCCAATTGATTACGGAAGTCTTCCAGTGAAAAGTTATTTTTTCTTATACTTTTTTCCAGTTCAAGCGCCGTTTTCTGATCAATGTTTGCCTGCGCTTTTTCCACCAGGGTCAGAATGTCTCCCATGCCCAGAATACGGGAAGCCACTCTTTCCGGATGAAACACCTCCAGATTCTCTATTTTTTCACCTACACCGACAAATTTTATAGGTTTTCCTGTCACCGACTTGAGAGACAGCGCATTTCCGCCGCGCGCGTCGCCATCCATTTTAGTCATAATGACGCCGTCTATACCGATAAGTTCATTGAATTTAGTTCCGACATTAACTGCATCCTGTCCGGTCATGGCATCAGCGACATAAATAATCTCCGCCGGTTTTACCCTGTCTTTGATCTTTTGGAGTTCTTCCATCAGGGCGTTATCAATGTGCAACCTTCCTGCTGTATCGATAATGAGCACTTCATAACCGTTTCTTCTGGCATGGTCCTCAGCCTGAACACAGATTTCCACCGGATCTTTTAAACCCTCAGTTTCAAAAACGTCCGTTTTAATTTGTTTTCCCAGCACAGCCAGTTGTTGCATAGCAGCGGGCCGGTAAACATCAGCAGACACTAGACAAACCTTTTTCTTTTCTTTTGACAGTAAAAGCGCCAGTTTTGCCGCGGTTGTCGTTTTGCCGCATCCCTGCAAACCGACAAGCATGATGACCGCGGGAACACGGGCGCCGAATTTGATATTGGCGCTTGTTCCCCCCATCAGTTCCACCAACCGGTCATGAACAATTTTTACTATTTGCTGACCCGGAGTAATACTTTCCAGAACTTCTTTCCCTATTGCTCTCGTCCGGACATCTTCGATAAAATCCCTGGCGACCTTAAAATTAACATCGGCCTCCAGAAGCGCCATGCGTATTTCTTTGAGCGACGTATTAACACTTTCCTCATTTAAAACTCCGCGTCCCTTTAACTTTTTAAAAATGTTTTCTAATTTTTCAGATAGGCTTTCAAACATAATTAAACAACCTGCTATATTTATTAGTTATTCTTTGCCGTAATATCTACGCTTTTGACAATGCAATCAGATCCCGTTTTGGAAGATATTTTTTTTGCGGCTTCCTGCGCCTTAACTTTATTTTCAAAACCGGAGGAGATTATTCGAAACATAATCCCTTTCCCTTTAATGTCCGTTTTTATTATTTCTGATTTAAAACCTAAAGAAGCCACTTTTTTATTTATTTGATCAGCTTTCTTTTTTTCCTTCAGGGACGCGACCTGAACAATAAATTTATTTTTGCCGGAAGCAATATCCGCAACAGATTTTTTTGTTTCAGGTTCTTCTTTTACCTTGTTTTTTTCATTTATCGTTTGCGACGGTTTTTGAGCTTCGATATTAAAATTACCTTTCAGGGCTTCTTCTTCCTTAGGGGACGGTGATGCAACCGGTTGTTTTTCCGGAATCGATTCAGTCTTTACGATGCCTTTTTTGGTCGTCAGGGCATCGTAAAATGTCAGGTCAATATTTCCCCCTTCAGCCTGAGATTGACTTTGCCCGCTTTTATTATCGGGCGCGCTCCTGGCTATACTTACTCTTGCCGGACGCCAGACCAGAGCCAATGCTCTCTGAGGCAGCTCCGAGATTTTTTCCGGATAAGTATCGATATTTTTTCCGACATCAACGCCGAACAAAAAAGATCCGCATAAAAAAGAGGCCATTCCGGCGATAATTATAATCAATCCGGTCTTCCCTATTTTCAATTCAAAATTTTTGATATTTCCTGTAGTCATAATATTTTCAAATATTGAAATAAAAAACAATGCGCAAAGATCCGGCTGATACTTCTTTAGAACATCATTTACATTTTCTCCGGAGCGCTCACACCTAATATTTTCAGAGCATTTTGTAAAACAATTCTTGTTGCTTTTACCAGAAACAACCTTGCGGCGGTTAAATTCCGGTCTTCTGAAATCACCTTATTTTTATTATAATAGCTGTGAAAAATTCCGGCTAATTCATTCAAATAGAAGGTTACTCTGTGCGGTTCAAGAGATTTGGCGGCTCCGTAAATGATTTCCGGATAACGCACAAGCATCTTGATTAATTTTTTTTCCTCCTGTTCTTTGAGAAGAGCAGGATCAATATCCGCATAAACCGGCAGGACAATGCCGCGGTCCTGCGCCATTTTCAGAATACTGCATATCCGGGCATGAGCATACTGCACGTAATAAACCGGATTCTCACTGGATTGTTTTTTAGCCAGTTCCAGATCAAAATCCAGATGGCTGTCCGAACGGCGCATAAGAAAATTATAACGGGCGGCATCCTTACCAACCTCATCCAGAACTTCCCTCAGGGTAACAAACTCTCCCGAACGCGTTGACATCGCCGCAGGCACTCCGCCGCGAAGCAGATTAACCAGCTGTACCAGAATTATTTTCAAGGCGTTCTTATCGCGGCCAAGCGCCTGAATTCCGGCCCACATACGCGGCATGTAACCGTGATGATCGGCGCCCCAGATATCGATAATCATCTCATAACCGCGGGAGAATTTGTTTTGATGATAGGCAATGTCGGCGGCAAAATAAGTCGGTTCGCCGTTTTTGCGGACAACAACCCTGTCTTTTTCATCGCCGAAAGAGGTTGTTTTAAACCACAAAGTCTCTCCGTCTGAATAAATAAAACCCTGCTCTTTCAGTTTATCCAAAAGCCCGGCGACACCATTGTCCTTGTACAATTCCTTTTCGCTGAAATATTCGTCAAAAGAGACTCCGAAATCCCTTAAATCAACTTTGATTTCTTCGAGTATTGCCTGCCCGGCAACCGAAGTAAAATAGCTTATGGTTTCTTCTTCATTAGAATTAAGATATTTATCCCCTTCCCTGTTAAGAATTTCACGGGAAATATCTTTAATATAATCTCCACGATAACATGTTTCGGGAAATTCTATATTTTCGCCGGTAATTTCCCGGTAACGAAGCAGGACGGATTTGCCTAAATTATTCATCTGATTTCCGGCGTCATTTATGTAATATTCTCTGGAAATACGGTAACCGGCTGTCGCAAGCAGGTTCGCAATCACATCGCCGACAACGGCGCCGCGGGCATGGCCTATATGCAAGGGTCCTGTGGGATTGGCGCTTACAAATTCCACCTGAACTTTTTTCCCTTCTCCCTGATCTGAACAGCCGTATTTCTCTTTTTGCGCATCAATGTATTTCAGGCTGTTATGCCAGAGGCTGTCTTTAAGAAAAAAATTAATAAAACCAGGACCGGCTATTTGTGTTTTCTCAATAATATTTTCCGGATCGGATATATTTTCCTGAATTATCGCTGCTATTTTGCGCGGATTTTGTTTGGCCATGGATGCCAGAATCATAGCGGCATTGGCGGCGTAGTCCCCATGTTCGGGATTGCCGGTGGCTTCCACCTCTATATAAGGCAGGTTAAATTCGGGAAGCTGTCCTTTCCGGGCAGAATCATTCAAGGCGTTTTCCAGTATCTTCGCAATCATATTTCTCATATCGGGCACATATCCTATAAAAAAAAGTGACAAGCAGCCTTAAATATCATTTGCTGCTTGTCACTGCAAGTTAAACCGTTACTTTTCTAAGTTTGCTGGTCTTTTTTTACAGCGTTTTCAATTTCACTATATTCTCGCTATCTTACTGCAAACGTCTGTCCTTCCAGTAAAGAATATTGGTCATGCTGGATGTTTTCGGCGCCTGCCCCACTTCCTGCGTCAGGGCGGCAGTTCCCGCGCCGCCGCTTGCCGTCGCATAGATATCGGCTGCGGAATAACCGGGCCGATAGGAAACCAGAATTGAAGAACCTATTCCGTGACCGAGAGCCGTAGTTCTGGTGGTGGTGGTCGTGGTTGTGCCCGAGGTGGTGGTTGTGGTAGTAACCGCTCCCGCTCCTGTAAGATAATTTAGTTCATAAATCATCGCATCGCCGGATAAACCGCACGCATTTGTAGTCCCCTGATCGGGAACATACGTCGGGAAATAAACGACTCCGCCGAATATAGTCGGATCGGAGATCATTTTCTCTCCCGTGGGATCTGTGATAACTGTACCGTCAGAGCGTGTAACAGAATTGGTGGCAAGATTGATATACCATCCGTCGCATCCGCTGGAACATGTCGTTGTACTTAATGAACTTGTATAATCAAAAACAGAACTTGTTATATTCGTCAGACTTGATGAGTAACGAGTGGCCGTAAAATTAGGATCTTCTTTGATCATGTAAAGACGGTTCTTGGTATCACTGGTGTCAGGAATGGCAGTCGTCGGCCTCCATGTGGGATCATTGTTTTGTCCCGTACCGAAAAAGATCAAAATGTTTCCGCTTGAATCTTTTGCGGCTGCCGCTGTAGTAAATATCTGTTTGTGCGAATTGCTCGGCGTACTCAGGCCGTAACCCCTTTCCGTATTGGTTGACGCAAAAAGCCGGCTGCCCGTCCATGTTGAAGTAGAGCAGGATGTACAGGGCGAAGTAGCATAATCCGATTTTCCGCACACATTACAGGCTGTAGTCTCATCTTTGGCACACAGCCGGAAACGCCACATATTGCCTCCAAGGTCTCCCATATAGACTGTGTCGATAAATCCGTCACTATCCAGATCCAAAGGCAGCGGCGATGCCGGCGCTGAGAAGTCCATATAGCTGTTGTCCGCATGAGTATAACTCCAGAGGATAGTACCGCTGTTACTTAAATCGATTATAAAGAACCCCTTGCCCGCGCTGCCTGTTGCCGGCGTATTGCAGGCGGTTGATGTTGTGCCGTCGTCCGACAGACAGGTTGATGCGTTGTAACCTCCGCCGATAAATGCGACCCATTTTTCATAGCCGCTATATTTAATACGGCCGATCTGCGCTTTACTCCAGGGTTCTCCCAGATAGGGAGCCTGTGAGGATGAAGGCATCAGGCGACCCAGCAGTGTAGGAGTGGCCGCGGATGTATTGGTAACGTCAAGTGCGTAATAACCGCAGTAATAAGGATAATTCGTTGCATCATAAGTAGCGCTGAATCCCGATGTGCTTGCGGAATAACAACTCGACGAGGAACTCCACAGGTAATTTCCTGATCCCTGCCCTTCCCCGAATATTGCTATTGTTTTCCACTCGGATGCGCTCTTGCTTGTGCCGCTGCTGTTAGTTGACGGCAGCCAGGCATCGGCTACCTGTATGGGACCGTCTATGAAAAAGGTGTGGGATGACAGTGAGGCGCGGTCTGCATGGCTGTTATGGGCTATAGGCGCCATTTTCTGCAAAAGGTTTGGCGGAATGAAACTCCATATCTCTTCGCCTCCTCCTGTGCAATCGGAACCGCTGCCGGTCTGGAAAGCGTGCAATTGACCGTCATTGGCGCCAACCAGCATAAGCTGTAAGCCGCTGGACGCCGTCCGGGTGTTTGAACTGCGGAATGCAGAAAAAGCGGTTGCGGAGCATTGCCTCGGATCGTAAAAATACTGCGCCGGCGTTTTTACTGCGGCCGGATTCGTATGAAAAAGATCGCCAAGCTTCCAACTTTCCAGATTGTAAGTTGAATCGCCCCTGAAGAAACCCACTACAGGCAGACACAACGTAGCGCTGCAAGTGCTTCCCGTGCCGCCGAAGTCTGCATCCGTCATATTGCTGGTGCTAAATTCGGTAAGAGAAGTGCTGCCTTTGCTTGTCCACATACTTCTGCTGGATGCCGCTGTATCCCTTAATAATGCCCCCGCATCCCAGCAGTACGGTGTTATTAATGCGCCGTCTGAACCTATGTTATATTTTTTCAAATGTCCCGTCCAGAATGGTTCCTTCAGCGATCCGGTATCGTTTTTGGGTTCAAATGACGCTTCATAAATATAATTTTCAGTCTCGACGCGGGCCGCGGCAACCGAGGCCTGTGCAGAGAATGAATAGGTCGCTTCCTGAATGGACGTTATGGCGCTCGCCAGAGCGCTTACCAGTTCGTCCGGATTGCTGGCCATGAAAGCGTAACCGCTGAGAGTATGGCCGGAGGGGTCGGTACCATTGTTGCATGGATCAGAAGTGCCTACTGTAACTGCCGTCGTGTCGCCTGATTGCGAATCATTCGGATTTCTCGTTCCGCCGTAATAGGCCGCCCAGTTCAGGGTGTTCTTTTCATCATCCGACATGGCGGCGCCGAATCCCACAACGTAAACTTTATAACCGGCGTCTGCTGCCTTTTTGGCATAATATATGGGAGATCTTCTTTGCGCAGCGTTCGTAGAAGAACCGTTGCCGCTACAGGAGTAAGTATCCGCTCCGTCGGTGATTACAATAATGGACTTTGGACGGCAGGTCGCGGAGGCGTCAAGACTCTTGTGATAATCAAGATAATATTTCGCCTCTTTTATAGAATCCGCCAGTGGAGTACCGCCGGTTACGGAGAATCCGGCAATACATTCCTTGGTAGGCGAGGTTACTGTACACGCAGTAACCGTTGACGCGCAGGTCGTACTATTGCAGTAGATATTCGCGTATGGAGTCGGTGTTGTGGTAGTATCGCTTTCCGTAATAGGCCAGATCACTTTCTCGCACCCGGCATAAAACGGCAGATCCGTGCTTGGTGATGTCCCGGTATAATTATCCTCGGCTGAGCAATTGTAATACCTCATGAGACCCAACCGCATTCCCAGACCGGTAACATCCGCCGATGTAATGCTGCTGTCACTATCATAATCCAGAAGCTGGAAGAGGGAGCGCTTGGCGATTGCAATTTTGGAACAATCCGTTCTTCCGGTGCTGGAACTGTAGAAAGGCCCGGCGCAGGAGGAAGTACTGCTGTATTTATAAGTCGTTCCCGATACCGAGCATGCTTTACTACAGGCTCCGCATGATAATGAGTGTGAGGAGGAGGATGTTTTATAATACGGACCGGTTGCGCAGTCACTCGCATAAACAGTCGAAGGAGTTGTGCATGATGTTGACGTCCCGCATGCAACCGGATGTGTGGAATCGTATGATGTGTAGAAAGTAGTACCGGTGGTGCAGCTGCTTGCCGTATAGCCGCTGGAAAGTGTGCAGGATGAGTACTTGTAACATGCCGTTCGACCGGAAGCTGAATTCTTGTAAAAAGGACCTGTGGAGCAGTCACTGGTTGAAGAGTAAACCGGGTTGCCGGAGAGGGCGGATGAACTGACTGTGCATGGTTTTGTATGACCCGTACCGCTGGCCGCATAATAAGCATAACTGGCGCCGGTGCAGGATGAGTTTGCATAAACGGTTGTCAAATTAAAGCTGGGCGATGGTTTTGTTGTGTAATAAGGACCTGCATAAGAAGTTCCGCAGGTATTACCGTAAAGATAATAGAGAGTTGAAGTTGGCATTCCGACAAGATCCGGATCTGAAATTGTATAAGGACCGTCGCTTGAGCAACTGGAAGCAACAACATAGAGTGTTGAGGGAACCGAACTTGTCTGAACGGTTGTATAATAAGGTTCGGTGCAACTGCTTCCGCAGGAATAAAATGTCGGACTTGAACCATTAGGCAGCCAGGCCATACTTCCCGTCAAATCCTGTATGATAAGCGCATCGGGAGTTACTGTTGTCGTCCACAGCGACTCGTCACCGGCTTGCAATATGCCGGTTGAAAAAACTGTCAACAGCGCCGCGACTATCATTATAATAATTTTTCTTCGCATAATCATTACCTCTCTGTTTGCATGGTCATTATTTGCCGCTCATCGGCACCGGACCGAATCCGATACCGACATCTACTCTTGTATATGAATTATAAGAAACGCTTTTTCCAATAACATTTGTATTATAACGAAACATTGCCCAGTCGCTGAGACTATAACCGGGAATCGTTACAGGGGCATCAGTGCTCTGCGTCGGTACGCAAATGGCGTATTGTGTATTGCTGTCTGTACCGCCGTCAATTGAATTAAAGACATATGACGGGTTGGTCAACGTACAGTCGGTGAAAACAGCATTCGCCGCTGACCATGTATCCGGATTGGACTGCATAAGTTTATGAATTCCGCTTTCCGTGGCGGCAAGCGCCTTTTTGTTTCCCACACTGACGGAACTGGAGATCAGATCCCCTACAGACATATTCATAGCAAGCATGCCGACAGCCAGAAGTATTAAACACGCTATAATTGCCGCCAGCAGGGCAAATCCTTTTTCATTGTTGATAATCATTTTCTTCATAATGCATAATATCCTAAATCAGTAAATCAGGGTGCTGTGATTCCTGGGAATAACGTTGTTCGAGTAGACAATCCTTTTCCTTTTGCCATCGGCGTCCGCGGAATAAGTATCCACAACAAGCGTAATTTCCACCATTCTGATATTCGGAATACTTGTGCTTACCGGTGCCGAAAGTTCGGCGCCGTTGCCGTCAAAGTACCTGAAAACAGGTATTCCTGCTTCGTAATTCTTAACAAGAACCGTTTTGGTGTCTACATTGGATGCCACCCCTCCCAGAAAAATCTGATCCTCGGAAGCGGAAGCGCAGTTCGTTGTCCTTGTTATTTCCTGATTGGCTGAATTATAATCGTATTTAATTATTTCCGGATAAGCGGTTGTGCCGGAAATTACCCCGTCATCATTTATGTCCATTTCTATTGTTAACGTATTGGCCCCCGCTATCTGGATGCCCCTGTAAGTCGTATTGTAGCCTGTTCCGGAACAGCTTGACGGATTAACCCAGATGCTGCTGCTCAAAGTGGGATTGTAAGATGCCATTTGTATTTCCAGCGACATTAATTCCAGCGCGCTGCGCGCATCCTGCTGTCCGACAACTCTTTTTTCAATTTTCGTAGCCGACTTTTGCGCCATGTCCATCGAAGAATAGATGGCTACCAGCATAAAACTGCTTATAAACAAAGCGACAATGGCCTCAACTAATGTAAATCCATGTTCTTTTTTCATGCGTAATGTAAATCCGTTTTTTTTCATGGCGATACCGTTACTGAATTATCCGCGCCAGTTGATGGATATCTGAACGCTTCCTGACGGGTAACGATCATGCTCTCGGAAATTCCTGTTGAGTTGGCATCCCAGGTCACCGTCGCCGAGACAATATATGCATTAGTATTGGAGGCGTCCAGAAGATTAGTACAGGTCACTACATGATACGTTACATCTCCGTTTATCTTGGCAGACTGTCCACTCGTATAAACGTCAACATTGGCGCATGTCCCCGTCGTAATCAAATTGCAGGGATTCAATATCACGTTTTCTTTCTTTTCCAGCATCTTATATAGAATTCCCGACGCCCGGCCGGTATAATCCGCTTTTGCCATGTTTCTCCATCCAGGGTTCTGGAGACCCAATAGAGCCAGTATGGCTGTAGTGGTCAGGAAAATGGCAATGAGCACCTCTACCATGCCCACGCCTTTCTTATTGCATTTTAAACTTAACATACGTTTTTCCCGTTTGATTGAAAGTTACGTCTGCGTTTGACCCCCTGTTGTTTGTCAATATTATGTCACCGGAAGTGGGACTTAGCGTGCCCCTTGCCAGAAATGTTATGGTTCCTGTTGAAGTCTTGTTGGGCCAGTCTTCAAAAGTTATACCCGGCCCGAACTCGCTCAGTTGCCTTGTCATAACCGTAGTTAACTTAATGTTATCCGGATAAGTGGTATAGGAAGTGGTTGTAAATGTCATTGTAAAAGTTGTATCCATTTTGGCCACGGCTTTTGACTTCGTCTTGTTAATATCCACCATCACCTGCCTTGCCGCCATTCGCAGATTGGCGTTATTGTAATAACGATTCCAGGCAAATGATCCCATTATAGCCGTAATTCCCATAATGGCCGTGACTACAAGCAATTCTATAAGACTAAAGCCTTTTGTTTCTGCAATTTTCACTGCTTCACCCGAATATAACTATTATCCCGTAATTTATTACGCAATTCACATGCCAAAATTAATTTAATGCTAAAACGTTTAAATCCATTTACCGGTTTCATTAATATCACTTTAATTACAATATATTATGTTATTAAGCCATCCTTGTCAATTATATAGTTTTTCCTGATATTAACCCCTGTTGATGGTGAATTAAACCTCTTTAATCAGTTATTTTCACGTTCTATAACTCAATTTAACAAAAACAGCGTTCTAATAAAATCATCACCCCAGAACAAATAGGCCACTGCCGCAAACGATAAAAACGGACCAAAAGGAACGGCGTATTTCATATTCTGCCCTTTTATAATCATCGCGGTAATGCCTACTACCGCCCCGGTAAATGAACTTACCAGAAGAATAAAGAGCAATGATTTCCAGCCCAGAAATCCGCCGATCATGGCCAGAAGTTTAATATCGCCGCCGCCCATTCCTTCATCCTTGCGAACATATGCGTAAGCTTCCGCAAGCGCCCAAAGGAATCCTCCGCCAATCAATAAACCAATCAACGCTTCACGCCAGGGAAGCCCTACTACAAATATTGCCGCAAGAAAAAAAACCGGTATTCCCGGCAGGCTTATAACATCAGGAATAATCTGATGATCCAGATCGATAAATGTAATAACTATCAAAACGGCGGTAAATATAAAAAATGTGAAGAATTTTAACGTAAGACCAAACTTTAGAAATAATAAAAGGGCAAGGACTGCCGTGATCAGTTCAATAAGCGGATATCGCCAGGAAATGCTTCCACTGCAATACCGGCATTTGCCGCGCAGAAAAATAAAACTTATTAAAGGAATATTGTCGTAGAACCGAAGAGGATTAAGACAATGCGGACACCTGGAGCCCGGTTTCACTATTGACACTTTGGCGGGTATGCGATAGATGCAGACATTCAGAAAACTGCCTATGGCAGCGCCGAAAATAAAGGCGAAACAGTTAAGAATCATAATATTATTTCTACTCTCTATCTTCTTATTATTACTATTTCAGGCAGGATTGCTGGACTACTTTAGATATTGCCCGGCGGTTCTGCCACCCTATCCTCCGAATTCGAAGACTTAGGTCAGTAACTTTGCGTCCCGTCTTTTCAGGCGGTTTGCCTTTTTCAAGCTTTGATTAATCATAATCAAATATATCTTAAGAGTCAAGATATATTAATATATATATTCCCAAACCTACCCGTCTTTTCTTCCCCAGTCATATTTTATCTCACTGCCGTGTGCGGGAAGGCGAAACTCGTCAGGAGTGTTGTAATTGTAAACTTCAGTGGGTGTATTGATTACGATGGCTTCTTCTTCGGAGATGCATTTAAATCCATGATAAACAAATGCCGGAATGTGAACTAAAACCGGATTATGGACACCGGCGAATATTTCATTTATTTCTCCATAAGTTTTAGACTTTTTACGGCCATCGTAAAGAACAATTTTCATCATTCCCCTGACTACAGCCATATTGTCCGCCTGTTTCTTATGATAATGCCAACCCTTGACGACTCCCGGATATGCCGTTGTCATATATACCTGGCCGAATTTTTTAAAAAAGCTGTCATCAGCGCGCATGATCTCCATCAATCTGCCGCGCTCATCTGGAATAACTTTCAGTTTTTTGATTATTACGCCGTCAATCATAGTTTGTTCGCTCCTGTTTTGGCCACCATGTTGCCTGCCGACTGCAGGGATTCAAAAGTTCCGGCGTCGGACCACCAGCCGCTAAGCACATCCGACTCCATCTTCCCTTCCCTGATGTAAAAATTGTTCACATCGGTAATCTCCAGTTCGCCTCGCTCTGAAGGTTCTAACGAACGGATGAATTCAAAAACCCTGTGGTCGTACATGTAAATCCCGATCACGGCGTAGTTTGAAGAGGGATTGGCGGGTTTTTCCTCCACACGGATAATTTTTTCTCCTTCAAAGACAGGCACACCGAATCTCTGGGGGTCGGATACTTCCTTCAATAAAATACGCGCGCCCTCTTTCTGAACGCGGAATTTGTCTACTGCCGCCCTGATGTTTCCCTCAATAATGTTATCGCCCAATACAACGACGATTTTATCGTTATCGGCAAAAAATTCAGCCAGGCCCAATGCCGCGGCTATGCCGCCTTCGCCCTGCTGATAGGTATAATTAATATGCTTAAGGCCGAAGTCTTTCCCGTTCTCCAGAAGACGCAGAAAATCTCCGGCATTGTTTCCCCCGGTTACAATTAAAAGATCATCTATGCCTGCATTCACGAGAATCCTGATAGGATAATAGATCATCGGCTCGTTATAAACAGGAAGCAAATGTTTGTTGGTGACTTTAGTTAACGGATACAACCGGCTCCCTAATCCGCCGGCGAGGATAACTCCTTTCATAATAACTCCTTAAACAGCATTTATTTTTTAACGATTAATAATTTTTTCTTACCATATCTGAAGGCGAACCTACAATAAATTTCTTTGCATTTTAAAAGTAATGAGGTAATTATTCGTTTATGAACGACGAACACTACATGAAACTGGCGCTTTCGCTTGCCCGGAAGGGTCGCGGTTATGTCAGCCCCAATCCCATGGTTGGCGCTGTTATTGTTAAGAACGGCCGCATTATCGGCCAGGGTTTCCATCAGCGTTTCGGCGGAAATCACGCAGAGATAAACGCCATCGGAAATGCCGGCGGTAATGTTGCCGGTTCAACTCTCTACGTTACTCTGGAACCATGTTGTCATGAAGGGAAAACGCCTCCATGCATAAACAGTATTATTGAACACAAAATAGCCCGCGTGGTCATCGGCACAATTGATTCCAATCCTCTTGTTTCCTGCCAGGGTATTAATTATCTGCAAAACAGCGGCATAGAGGTCAGGACCGGTGTTCTGGAGAATGACTGCCGCCGGCTCAATGAAATATTTTTTCATTTCATGGAAACAGGCCTTCCTTTTGTCACTGTAAAATACGCCCAGACGCTGGACGGCCGCATAGCAACTTCAACAGGAGATTCTCAATGGATAAGTTCGGAGGCTTCCCTGAAATTTGTTCACAGGCTCAGAGCGGAAAATGACGCTATCCTGGTCGGTCTGGGCACAGTAATAAAGGACGATCCTCAACTCACCGTGCGACTTGTTCGCGGCCGCAATCCGTTGCGTATTATTGTCGATTCAAGATTAAATGTTTCCCCGAAGGCTAAAATATTCCGGGATATTTCCAGGGTTCCTACACTTATCGCGACACTTAAAAAATCATCTGATCCTCAATTTCAAAACATGGCCGCCGCCGGCGCCGAAATAATCACAGTGGACGCCGACAAAAAAGGACATGTTGATTTGAAAAAATTATTTAAAGCGCTTGCCGAAAGGAAAATATCCTCCATTCTGATTGAAGGCGGCGCGCAGGTCATCACTTCCGTATTAATGAATAATTTAGCCAACCGCCTGATAACTGTTATTGCGCCAAAAATTATCGGCAGGGGAATCGAAGCCGTGGGCGATCTCAATATCAGAAATTTAAAATCGGCAAAAAAATTATCCGTGCAGAAGGTTTTAAGGCGCGGAGAGGATATTATAGTTGACAGCCGTTTAATTTAAATTATCAATTAAGTTTTGCGCGGCCATAATTCCGTCTAGCGCAGAACTTATGATCCCTCCGGCATATCCGGCTCCTTCTCCGCAGGGATAAAGGCCGCTGATAGTTTCACTCTGTCCATCTCTTCTGCGGCAAATGCGCACCGGCGAGGAAGTCCTTGTTTCCACACCGATCAAATGAGCCTCCCCTGTAATAAATCCTGGCATTTTTTTACTGAACTCCGCAATGCCCAGCTTTAAAGAACTGATTATAAATTCGGGCAATAATTCCCGAAGCATTGCAGGTTTTATTCCGGGCAGAAAACTTGTTTTCCCTACAGTCCCGGCTTCACTCCCCTTAAGAAAGTCCGTCATCCTCTGCGCCGGCGCATGATAATTGCTTCCTCCCGCCAGATATGATTTCCTTTCCCAGATTTTTCGAAAATCCAGGCCGCTCAGAGGATTGTTGCCGGAAACAAAATCATCTGTACGGACATTGACCACTATCGCGCTGTTGGCAAATTCACCGGAACGCATGGCATTGCTCATGCCGTTGGTTATAACAAAACCTTCAAAAGCGCCGCAGCCGACAACAGAGCCGCCCGGACACATGCAAAATGTATAGACCGAACGGTTTAAATCCGGCCCGGAAGTTTTTACAGACGCTTTTACAAAATATTCAGCCGGCGGCAGTTGCGGATGATTATGCCATTTGCCGTACTGCAGGGAATTAATCAATTCCTGCGGGTGCTCAACACGCAGCCCCATGGCAAAAGGCTTGGCTTCCATTTGAGCGCCGCGCTCCAGAAGTTTTGCATAAGTATCATCTGCACTCTGACCGATAGCCAGGATAACGTGATCGGTCTTAATTTCTTTCTCTTCGTTAATGATAACCGCGGAAATTTTCCCCCCACGGATTAAGAGGTCGGTCACCTGCGCTTCAAATTCAATCCGGCAGCCCATGTCCATGAGGCTTTTTCTCAAGTTCACTATTATCCGGCGGAGTTTATCTGTTCCTATATGAGGTTTAGCATCGGTAAGAATTTCCGATGGCGCGCCCATTTCCACTAAAATCTTTTTTACCCATGATGAATAAGGATTGTTCGCGCGGTTAGTCAGTTTTCCGTCGGAAAATGTTCCCGCCCCGCCTTCTCCGAAAAAAACATTGCTTTGAGAATTGAGAAGCCCTCTCCTCCAGAATTCATCCACATCCTTTACTCTCTGCTCCACAGGCGTGCCTCTTTCCAGAAGCAGTGACGCAATGCCTCTTCGGGAAAGCACATAAGCGGCAAAGAGACCGGCCGGACCGCTTCCGATCACAACCACCGGGAACCCTGGCGCAGAAACCGACGACAACAGCGGCACATCCGGCTGTTCTTTTATTTCCTGAAGTTTAATCTCTTTGTCCGGTTCGACAGGCAACTTCGTATCTGAAGGAACGCTGATTTCAATAACATAAACAAAATGCGGCGGCTTATGGCGGCGGGCATCAATTGCCTTTCTGATGATTTTCACTTCAGTAATATAGCCAGCTGAAATATCCAGAACATCAGCAGCTTTTAGAGCAAGCGATTCCTCATTTTCATCAAGGGCTAATTTAATTCCGCTGACACGTAAAAACTTCATTTATTTCTCCATTGCAAAATATCGGCAGATATTATAATTTCCCCACCATACAAAAGGTTTAACGGGGTTGTTATCGTGTCCTGGTACGTCATACATACAAGAAGCCGCCATGAATACAAGGTGAACTCCGGCCTTATTCAAAAGAATTTGACTACTTTTCTACCCCAGATAGAATCATGGAGCAAGCAAAAAGACAGGAGAAAGAAAATACTTACGCCTCTTTTTCCGGGATATATTTTCACCGAAGCATCTCCCCTGGACAACGAAACGAAATTGACTATCTTAAAAACACCGGGCGTAGTGCGTATTCTGGGAAAGAAAGAAAATTCCGAACCTATCCCTGTTCCGGATAATAAAATTGACGCTATCCGCCGTTTTGTAAACACAAAAACTGAAATTTTTACAATTCAGTATCCCCAGCCGGGCGAACCGGCGCGTATAATCGACGGGCCGTTTGCAGGAATTGAAGGAACTGTCGTTAAAAGAAATATCGAAAAAGAACTATTTGTTGTTTCAATAGAACTTCTGCAAAGATCCGTAGCAATTAAATTAAAAGGATTTCAAATCAGTAAACTTTGACTTTTTTGACAAAATATTATTTAAATTATTTGTTTGAAAAAACTTGACTTTCTTATAATTATGGGCAAGATAGCGACCGCTGACAGTAATTGCCGGCAATGTAGTCTCATAAAATTAATTTTTTTCGGGGATTGATTTTGAAGGGTTATATAAAAATTAAAAAAGACCTGTGCAAACAATGCATGCTGTGTATTCATTTCTGCCCCAAAGGTCACATCATGCCGTCCAAGGAATACAATGCCCAGGGTTACAGTCCTGTGTGCGTTAATGAAGAAAATGAATGCAACGGTTGCGCTATCTGCGCCACAATGTGTCCGGATGTAGCTATCGAGGTATATCGTGAATAGAGTATTGATGTCAGGAAATAATATTATTGGCGAAGCGGCAATCCGCGCCGGCTGCCGTTTTTACGCCGGTTATCCGATTACTCCCCAGAACGAATTGACTGAATATATGGCGGAACATATTCGCAATGCCGAAGGCGGAGTGTTTATTCAGTCGGAAAGTGAAATTGCCGCAATTAATATGATCGCCGGCGCCAGTGCCGCCGGATTGAGAGTTATGACTTCATCATCAAGCCCCGGTATCTCTTTAAAGCAGGAAGGCATTTCTTCCATGGCCGCCTGTGAACTTCCCGGCATTATCGTTAACATAATGCGCGGCGGTCCGGGACTTGGCAATATCAGGCCTTCCCAGGGAGATTATTTTCAGGCTACGCGCGGCGGCGGGCACGGCGACTACCGTACAATTGTTTTAGCTCCCGCAAGCGGTCAGGAACTGGCGGACTTAACGATGGATGCCTTTGATCTTGCCGATAAATACCGCACTCCGGCGATGATTCTCGCCGACGGCATGATGGGGCAAATGATGGAACCGGTTATCTTCAAAAAACCGAAACCCCGTGAATACAGCGAAAAATTCATGCTGCGCGGTGCAGGCACAGGTAAAAGCAAGTTCATCCGTGGACTCCTTCTGGATCCGATTGACAGTGAAGCGCATAATTGGAAATTAGCCCGCAAGTATGAGGTTATCACAAAAAATGAACCCCGTTATGAAGAGCACAGGATTGACGGCTCGGATATGGTTATTGTTGCCTACGGAACTGCCGCCCGTATTGCCAAGGGCGCCATCAAAAGATTAAGTGAACAGGGTATTAAAGTCGGTCTTTTCCGGCCCATCACTCTCTGGCCTTTTCCTGAATTAAAATTACGGGCATTATCGGCAAAAGTTAAAAATTTCCTTGTTTTCGAAATGAGCACCGGTCAGATGCTTGAAGATGTTCGCCTTGCCCTGCAGGGTTATGCCAGTATCGAATTTCATGGCCGTCCCGGCGGTGCTGTTCCGACGCCGGCGGAACTGGCCAATGTAATCGCCAAAATATATGATAAAAAAGATTGATCATATATCGATCATAATTTAAGGATCTAAAATATATGGCAAAGACAGTTTTTAAACATCCCAAGAGCTTAAAAGAAAATATTTACCACTATTGTCCCGGCTGCGGTCACAGCATTGTCCACCGGCTTGTTGCTGAAGTTATAGACGAACTGGGTATAAGAGGCATTACAATAGGCGTACCCCCGGCGGGATGCGCTGTTCTGGCCTATAATTACTTTGATGTGGATATGATCGAAGCTCCTCACGGTCGCGGTCCGGCCATGGCATCGGCGATCAAACGTTCCCTTCCCGATCGTGTTATTTTCTCTTATCAGGGAGACGGCGATCTTGCCGCAATAGGCATTGCCGAGAGTTTTCATGCCGCCAACCGCGGTGAAAATATAACCGTCATCTTTATTAACAACGCCGTATACGGCATGACCGGCGGACAGATGGCGCCGACAACAATGTTAAACCAGAAAACGACTACCAGCCCTGCCGGCCGCAAACAGGAATTGGACGGTTATCCTGTCAAAGTCAGCGAAATATTTTCCCAGTTACGTGGTTCGACCTATGTGGAGAGATGTTCGGTAAGCTCTCCGGCAGGCGTTAACAAAACAAAAAAAGCCATTAAAAAAGCTTTTCAATGCCAGATTGACGGACTTGGTTTTTCACTTATTGAAATTCTGTCTTTATGTCCCACCAACTGGAAAATGTCGTCTGTCGATTCGTGCAAATGGATTGATGAAGTCATGAGCAAGGAATTTCCTCCCGGCGTCTTTAAAGATGATATCGCCGCTGCAAAGAAAACCGCGGAGGGAGAATCATGATTGTTAAAACAATTTTTTCCGGATTTGGCGGTCAGGGTGTCTTGATGATGGGTGTAAGCCTGGCCAACAGCGCGATGAACAAAGGCTATCATGTCACTTATCTTCCGGCTTACGGCGCTGAAATGAGAGGGGGCACTGCCAATTGCACGGTGGCCGTGGGCGACGAGGAGATTGCATCTCCTGTTGCATCCGAGCCGGATTATCTGATCGTGATGAATTCCCCTTCCCTTTTTTCGTTTCAAAATAAGGTCTGTCCCGGAGGGACTATTTTTATTAATTCATCTATTATTGATGCGCGTCCCAACCGCCAGGATGTCAAAACTATCTGTGTTCCCTGCGCGGATATTGCTCAGGAACTCGGCAACAGCCGCGTAGCCAATATCATTATGATGGGCGCCTTCATTAAAAAATCAGAAGTGGTTCCTCCCGAAATCTATCTAAAGAGTCTGGAAACCATCATGGGCAGCAGAAAAAAATCGCTTGCGGAAATAAATCGCAAAGCATTTGCCACCGGATTCGATTATATTAAGGATTAACTAAGGATATTTTATGGCTGTCAAACAAATTTCCGTTTTATTAGGCAACGTACCCGGCTCTTTCGCCAAACTCACCCATATTCTGGATGCTGAAGATATCAGCACCAAAGCCGTATCCGCCGCCAGCATCGAACACGACAGCAGGGTTCGCCTTGTACTTAATGATCCGGAACGCGCGGCGGCTCTTTTAAGCAGTTTTAATATCAATTTTGAAATTACTACGGTGCTGGCAGCCGAAGTCCCCCTCCATGCAGGCGGCATCAACGCTATTTTGAAACCTCTGGCCAACGCGGAAATCAATATTCTTTATCTCTATACAACCATCAACCGTATCGGAAAAGAAACCATCGTTATAATCGGCGTCGATAAGCTGGAGGAAGCCAGGGAAATTCTTACCGAAAACTGGATTCATTTAATCGGCGATGAAATTTATTCCATTCCTTAAAATTCATTTATAAAACATGCCTGTTTCCGTTGAAAAAGATAACTCTCTCAGAGCCAGGATGCTTAAGCTGGGGGTTGCGGAGGACGAATTTGAAGAATCTTTTATCCGTTCATCCGGTCCGGGAGGGCAAAAAGTAAATAAAAGTTCTTCCTGTGTTTACCTTGTTCACCTTCCTACCGGTCTTTCCGTAAAATGCCAGAAGGAACGATCACAATCACTGAATCGTTTTTTGGCCAGAAGATTATTGCTGGATAAAATCGAAAGACAGCAAAAAGGTTTTATAGCCGGGGAAAAAGAAAAGCTGGAAAAAATCCGCCGTCAAAAAAGAAAACGCAGCAAAAGGGCAAAAGAGAAAATTCTGGAGGAAAAACATCAACAGGCTCGGAGAAAAACATTACGGGGCAAGGTCATCATTGAGGAATAATTTGTCTTAAGTTTCAGAATAAAAAAAAGGGAGAGAAAATCGAAAAGTGTTCCCCCTCCCTTTTAATAATAGCAGTAATTTTAGCCAATATACTTCAAAAGCGGATTGGCATAAAGCAATATAAGCGATATAACCAGCGCGTAAATTGCCAGAGATTCAATCATGGCCATACCGACCATCATGGTTAAAAGAATTTTACCCTGAGCTTCCGGATTTCTTCCAACGGCGTTTGTTGCGCCATTCAAACCAGAGCCCATACCATTACCGGTTCCGATTGTACCAAAACCCATCGCAAGACCTACCGCGATAAGAGAGCAACCGACTAAGATAGCTTTTGTGTAATCAATAACACCTGCTGCTGCGGGTGCTGCCGCCGCTGCTGCCGCTGCAACTTCTTTGGCTGCAAAAACAAACGGAGCCGAAACTATTACAACTACCATCGCCAACAATACATAAACTAAACTTTTCTTCATTTAAATTCTCCTTAGATTTGTAGTTTAAACAGATTTCAAATCTTTGAGAGTCAATACTGTTACTCTTTTTTTTCACCTCCTTTCTTAAATTTTACGACTTCCAAGACTTGTATCCTTTTTTTAACGGTAATCAAAACTATTGTCAAGAAAAATTTAAATTCAACCAATGACTTGATTTTATTTTCCATGCGGGATAAAATTTAGGTCATGGTAAATCTATCAATAAAACAAGAAAAAGTTGCCCGTTTGATTCAAAAAGATATAGCCGTGATAAGATTTCCTTTTAAGGAAACAGGCACTCTTTGCGGATTAACCGGCGAAGAAGTTCTGAACACGGCAAGACAACTGAAGGAAAAAGGTTTTATCCGGAAATTCGGAGCAATACTTCGCCATCAAAAAGCAGGCTATAAAAAAAACGCGCTGATTGTGTGGTCCGTGCCGTTAAGGCAAACTAAAAAAACAGGAGCTGTCTTCGCGTCCTTTCATTTCATTTCACACTGCTATGAAAGAAAGCCTGCTTTCAAAAAGAAATACAACATTTTTACCATGCTTCATTCCGATCAAGAAAATTATTCCTCATTAATCCGTGAAATGGCAAAGGCCTCGGGAATTAATGATTATATGATATTGGAAAGTGTTAAAGAATACAAAAAAACATCTCCGGAGTATTTTAATGAATAATAAGCGTTCAGATCATTTTGCCAGAGCCCGCCGTGTAATTTCCGGCGGTGTAAATTCTCCTGTCCGTGCATGGAAAGCAGTCGGCGGCAAACCTGTCTTTGTCAATAAAGCTAAGGGCAGTAAAATTTATGACGTTTCGGGCAGAAAATATATTGATTACGTTCTGTCGTGGGGGCCAATGATTCTCGGGCACTCACACTCAAAAGTAACCGCGGCAATCTGCGGCACGGCTAAAAGAGGAACAAGTTTCGGCGCGCCTACCGAATACGAAACGCAGATGGCGAAATTAATTTCTTCGGCAGTTCCATCAATGGAACTTGTACGAATGACCTCTTCCGGCACCGAAGCAGCAATGACGGCCATACGCCTGGCGCGGGGTTTTACCGGACGCAATATGATTGCCAAATTTGACGGCTGTTACCATGGTCATTCCGATTCACTTTTAATTAAAGCCGGATCAGGCGTTGCAACTTTCGGCATTCCGGATTCTCCGGGAGTTCCCGCCGAACTCGCCCGCCTTACGCTAAGTTTGCCTTATAACGACATCGGCGCGCTTCAAAAAGCAATAGATATCTACGGATCGCAACTGGCCGCAATTATCGTTGAACCGATAGCCGGCAATATGGGAGTTGTTCCTCCGCGTAAGGGATTTCTGGAAAAGCTCAGAGAACTTACCTCAAAAAACGGCATAATTTTAATCTTCGATGAGGTGATTACCGGATTCCGTTTTACCTTTGGAGGATTCCAGAATTTATTGGGAATCAATCCCGATCTAACCTGCCTGGGCAAAATAATAGGAGGAGGCATGCCCGTCGGGGCTCTCGGCGGCAGTGCCGAAATTATGGAAAGGCTGGCGCCGACAGGAGATATATATCAGGCGGGAACTCTTTCCGGAAATCCGCTGGCGATGAGCGCTGGATTAGCGACACTCAACATCATTAAATCCAAAAGTAATTCATTCTCTGTTTTGAACAATAAAACAGAACGTCTTTGCACGGAAATGGAATATTTATTTTCAAGCAAAGGCATCCCCGTTTGCATAAACCGCTTTCATTCAATGTTCACTATCTTCTTTTGCGAGGGACCGGTCTATGATTTAACCACTGCAAAAAAATCGGATACCGCTTTATTTGCCCGATTTTTTCACCGCATGTTGAAAAACGGCGTGTGGATGGCGCCTTCGCAATTCGAGGCGGCTTTTGTTTCTTTTGCCCATACGAATGCCGATATTTCTTTTACACTGGAAGCATGCGCAGCGGCATTAAAGAATCTATGATCTCACTCATTGACAAGTGTTTGTCGTTACGATAATGTTGCAAACCATTTACAGTAAAATAATTGTATATTCAAAATTTTTGGAGATGAAATGAAAAAAGCTTTTCTTACCGGCATTACAGGCCAGGACGGTTCATATCTTGCGGAGTTTCTGCTTAACAAAGGATATGAAGTTCACGGTCTCATCCGCCGCTCCAGCACTTTTAATACAGACCGCATTGATCATCTTTATCGTGATGTTCATGAACAGGATGCAAAATTATTTTTGCACTACGGCGATTTAAGCGTTTCCTCGCAGCTTATGGATTTGCTGCATTCCATTAATCCCGATGAGATTTATCATCTGGGAGCTCAAAGTCATGTTCGCGTCAGTTTTGACATGCCCGAATACACGGGCGATATTACCGGACTGGGAACATTGAGAATTCTGGAGGCAATACGCAAGACAGGAATAAAAGCCAGGTTCTACCAGGCTTCATCAAGCGAAATGTTCGGCGCGGCGCCGCCTCCGCAGAATGAAAATACCATTTTTCAACCCCGCAGTCCTTATGCCGCCGCCAAAGTTTATGCATATTATATTGTCCGTAATTATCGCGATGCCTATGGCCTTTTCGCAACCAACGGTATCCTTTTCAACCATGAATCACCGAGGCGTGGAGAAACTTTTGTCACCCGGAAGATCACAAGGGCGGCTACGCAAATAAAACTGGGATTAAAAAGCAAACTTTACCTGGGCAATCTGGAAGCGAAGAGAGACTGGGGATTTGCCGGAGATTTTGTAGAAGCTATGTGGCTGATGCTTCAGCAGGGCAAACCTGACGATTTTGTAATTGCCACCGGCGAAACTCATTCAGTGCGTGAGTTTACAGAAAAAGTTTTCAGCAAGCTCGATCTGGATTACAATAAACATGTTTCCATCGACCCCCGTTACTTCCGCCCCACTGAAGTTGATGTTCTACTCGGTGACGCATCCAAAGCCAAAAAAATTCTGAACTGGCAGCCGAAAATTACTTTTGATAAACTTATAGACATGATGATAGAGGCGGATATGAAACTGGCCCAAAAAGAAAAAACTCTTGTGGATGCAGGTTTTTCATGTACCAACAGTGAACGTCTTTCTTAAATTAACTGCGAGGAGTATGCCGTGCTGAAAAATAAGAGGATAACAGTTACCGGCGGCAAAGGATTTTTAGGAAGTCATCTGCTCGGAAAACTGGCCGACTGCGATTGTCATAATCTTTCAATTGCCGACCGTCCTGAATATGATTTAACGGATATTGCCGATATTCGCCGGATGTATGAAGAAACAAAACCCCAAATAGTTATTCATCTGGCCGCCAAAGTCGGCGGTATCGGTTTTAATCAGGAAAAGCCTGCTGAACTTTTTTACGATAATCTAGTCATGGGCGCTCAATTGCTCCACGAAGCATATCTGCACAACATTGAAAAGTTTGTCGCACTGGGCACTATCTGCGCGTACCCCAAATTCACACCGGTTCCTTTTAAAGAGGATGATATCTGGAACGGATACCCGGAAGAAACCAATGCTCCTTACGGATTGGCCAAGAAAATGATGCTGGTCCAATCTCAGGCTTACCGTCAGCAATATGGTTTTAACTCCATTTTTCTTCTCCCGGTAAATCTCTACGGTCCCGGCGATAATTTTGATCCAAAGTCTTCTCATGTAATTCCCGCTCTAATTAAAAAATGTTTTGATGCCCTTGATAGTAATTCTGATACACTTGAAGTCTGGGGAACAGGCCTTGCTACCAGGGAATTTTTCTATGTGGAAGATGCCGCCGAAGCTATTTATCTTGCTGCATCATCTTACAATAAAAGCGATCCTGTAAACATTGGCACCGGCTCTGAAATATCCATCAAAGAACTTATTAAACTCATTGCGGAACTGACAGGATTTTCGGGAAAAATCGATTGGGATAAATCCAAGCCCGATGGTCAGCCCAAACGCATGCTTGAAACGTCTAAGGCATTGAAAGAATTCGGATTTACCGCACGTACAGATATCAGAACAGGGCTTTTAAAAACCATTGACTGGTATAAAAAAAATCGCCATTTATATAAAAAATGAACGCCAGTCATTTTTTTATTGACTTAACCCTTCATTGATGTTAAGGAGTTACCCGTAGAATGGATAAGGAAACCAGAAAGTATGCCGTGCAAATGGCTCTGGCCAGCAGCATAGGCATCGCCATGATTCTGGCGATTTTTGGATGCCTTTTATTAGGAGTTTATTTAGATAAAAAATTCGACTCGGGCCATGTTTTCAGTATTGTTTTTTTATTTATAGGCATAGGGGCCGGATTTCATAATATATACAAGTTAATTAAAGCAAATTTTACTGATGAAGAACAGATAATAAAGAGTTTAAAAAGTGAACCTCATCGTCAAAGACCCGCTACAAAAAAAAATTGAGTTATCCAACTGGCTCATTCTTACTGTTATTTTTATTCCCGCAATTATTTTTACTCCTTTTGAATTCGCCCTGGGCGTACTTCTCGGCGGTTTCGTCAGTATTCTTAATTTTCACTGGATGGGACTCGGCCTGCAAAGCATTTTCCAAAAAACAAGCGGCAATGTAAAGCGCCCCTATTTAATCAAGTACTATATTAGACTGGGAATCACTGCCGTGGTTTTATATTTTCTTATTGCCTACGGAACCGTCGATGTTATCGGTTTGCTGATCGGACTTTCCGTTGTTCTAATTAATATAATCATTTTTGCAATCACCAGCCTTACAAAAAATAACTTTCTCAAGGAGGTTAAGTAGAATATGGAAACACTGCTTTTTTTAGAAAATCATTATGTTCCCGAACAGGTCATGTACGCTTTATGCGTCGGCGTACTTTTAGCGCTGCTTTCTTTGCTGGCCACAAGAGGTTTGGCCGTTTATCCCGGCAAAGTTCAGAATGTAATGGAAGTTATTCTTGGTGGATTTGACTCTCTGCTAAATGAAATCATGGGACATAACGGCAGGAAATTTTTCCCCATGATCGCAACATTGGGACTTTTTATTCTAGCTTCCAATCTTATCGGTCTTGTCCCCGGATTTGAGTCTCCCACCTCAAATATTAATACAAATGCGGCCATGGCTATTGTTGTTTTTTTATCAACCCATGTAGTCGGAATCAAGAATCACGGCTTAAAGTATTTCAAACAGTTCATGGGACCTGTCTGGTGGCTGACACCTCTGATGCTGCCCATTGAAATAATCAGCCATATATCAAGACCGCTTTACCTGACTTTCCGTCTTTTCGGTAATATCAAGGGAGAAGATATCGTTCTTCTGGTCGTTCTTTTTCTTGTTCCGTACTTTGTTCCACTTCCCGTTTTAATATTGATGATATTCACATCTCTGGTCCAAACGCTTGTTTTCATGCTCCTGGCCATGATGTATATCGCGGGCGCCATGGAAGAAGGCCATTGATTAAATTGTTTCGAAACCAATAAATCAGCGACGGGAAATCTTATTTTATAAATAATGATTTCCCGTCTTTTTTTATCTTGAGCATTTTATTTTTCCTTAACATTAGATGCTTGACGGTTAATCTTAATAGTAATAGTTAATAAAGAAGTGTGTTATTTTTCTATCTGATCATTATGGAGAATTATTATGCATACTTTGGGAATTAACATAGGATCATCCAGTGTAAAAGTTATCCTGCTTAAGGGAAATAATATTTTATGGAGCAAAGTAGAACCCCATGAAGGCAACTTTCTTCATGCACTGGAAAAAATTCTATCGTCTAATAATATCCCCGCAGACGTTAAAGCTTTAGCCACCGGCACAGAAGGCAGAAATCTTTTAAATATAAACAGCGTAATTGAACCTCTCTGCATGGAAGAGGCGCTTCGGAACCTTAATTACAAAGTCGATGCTTTAGTTTCGCTTGGCGGTGAAGATCTCGTTGTTTACACCATAGACGAAAATCAAAAGATCATAAACAGTTTTTCAGGTAACAAATGCGCTTCCGGCACAGGCGAATTTTTTAAGCAGCAGCTTGCCCGGATGAATATGAGTCTCAACGATATTAATGATATTCCCGAACAAAGCCGGGCGTTGAAACTTTCTTCGCGCTGTTCCGTATTTATGAAAAGCGACTGCACTCACCGCCTGAACAAAGGCGAAGCCACAAGGGGTGACATAGTCCTTTCACTGAGCGAAGTAATGGCCACCAAGGTTATTGACTTTATCAAAAAGGCAAAGATAAAAAACAAGAAAGTGCTTCTTGCAGGCGGAGTCACACAAAACCGTCATATTCTCCGCTCTATTCAGGAACGGATGCCGGAAAATGAATTCATATTACCCGAGCAGGCTAATTATTTTGAAGCCTATGGAGCGGCTCTTATGGCCGGGAATTCGGGAAGCACATTACCTTCCGTAGAAAATCTTTTCAGGCAAAACATGATTCAATTCAAAAGATTTAAAAACCTTAAGACCGCGCAGGGAAAAGTAACTTATCTGCCTTCAAAAAAAGCAAAAGTTGTGGCGGGAAAAGAATATATTCTTGGAGTTGACGGAGGATCAACCACAACCAAAGCCTGTTTAATTGATATGGAAACAAATGAAATTACGGCATCATTCTATGGCCGCACACACGGCGACCCGATAAAGTCTCTAAAAAATTGCTTTGTCGAAATGCTCAAACAAATCAGTGAAGATACAGGCAACGGCCGTATCAATATAACGCTTGCCGCAACAACCGGTTCGTCGCGGGAACTACTGGGTGTATTTCTGGAAACTCCGGCCGTATATAATGAAATTATAGCGCATTCCGTCGGCACGACTTTTTATAAAGAAAATATTGATACGATATTCGAAATCGGCGGACAGGATGCCAAATATGTCTTTCTTAAAAACAAAGTTCCTATAGATTACGCCATGAATGAAGCCTGTTCCGCCGGGACAGGTTCCTTTCTGGAAGAATCGGCCCAGGGAGATTTGAATATCCCGAACGCCTGGGAAATCGGCGATATTGCTCTTGAAGCAAAAGAGCCGCTTAAATTCGGCGAACATTGTTCAGCCTTTATAAATTCCGACGTCCGCAAAGCAATTCAGCAGGGCGCGTCCCGCGAAGACATCACGGCCGGAATAGTCACCTCTATTGTATCCAATTATATCAACCGTGTTGTCGGAAACCGGACTATAGGAAAAAATATTGTCCTTCAGGGAGGGGTCGCCAAAAACAAGGCCATCCCGCTGGCCTTCGCCATGCTTCTGGATAAGGATATTCTGGTTCCACCCGACCCGGAATTAATGGGTTGTTTCGGCGTCGGCATTCTGGCCAAACAGAAGATGGAAGAAGGACTCCTGACAAAAACCAGTTACAACCTTGAAGAAATTCTTTCCACAGAAATTATCTACGAAAAAGAATTTCAGTGCAAAGCCTGCGACAATTTCTGTCCGATCCGTATTCTCAACGTCAACGGCAACAAATACATGTTCGGCGGCCGTTGTAATAAATACGCCAACATCCGTAAGAAAAAAGTCTTTAACGAAAAACAGGTTATTGACTACGTTGAAAAACGCAACAACATTCTCTTCAGGGAATGCGCTCCCAACCCCGGTGACCTGATTAGAAAAAAAGATTATGTTGTCGGCATTCCCCGCTGTTTCTCTATCTATACACTCTGGCCTTTATATTCCTGGTTCTTCCATGAATTAGGCGTGGAAACCTTTGTTTCCGAAAATATTGCGCCGGAAGGAACTGCGCGCGTGGAGAGCAATTATTGTTTCCCGGCGGAAATAGCGCACGGAGCAGTTCAGGATATCTTTAACAGGAAAACAGATTTTATTTTTTTACCGCATTTCAGGGATATGGAAAGCTATGAAAAAAATACTCCGGCTAATTTCTGCCCCATCACGCAAAGTCTGCCTTATTATATTAAGAAAGCATTCCCGGAGATTCCCGAGGAAAAATATTTAGCTCCTGTCATCAGTTTTATGTATGGAAAGGAAAAGGCAGCCAAACCCTTTATTGCGATGGCCGCCAGGCTCGGTTTTAGCGAAGCTGAAGCAAAAGAAGCCTTTGCCTTGGCCTATGAAAAACAAATGGAGTGCTTTGCCAGATTCTCGGAACTTGGCAAACAGGCCATCGAGGAAGCCCGTAAGGCGGGACGTCCGGTAATAGCGATTCTGGGACGTCCTTACAACGCCTTTACAACAGATGCCAACATGGACATACCCCGAAAATATACATCCCGCGGCTATTCTGTTATTCCTTTTGATATTCTACCTTTTGAAGATCAGGCCATCTATCCCAATATGTACTGGTATTATGGTCAGCAGGACATGAAAGCCGGCACGCTCATAAAAAAAGAAGATAATATCTTTGTCACCTACATATCCAATTTTTCCTGCGCGCCGGATTCCTTTATGCTGCACTATTTAAAGTGGATGATGGGTGTTAAACCTTTCCTGATTCTGGAACTGGATTCCCACACTGCCGATGCCGGTCTGGACACCCGTATTGAAGCGTTTCTGGACATTATCGAAGGCTACCGCTCCAGGCTTGCCGATATAAGTGAAGAAAGATATGATAATGGCCTGCGCTTTATCAATAACCCGGGTGAAGAGATTTACATCAAAAATAATATCACAGGGGAAAAGATACCGATTAAAAACAATCCCCGCGTGAAGCTGCTCTTGTCAAATATGGGCAAACTATCGGCTGAACTGGTCGGTGCGACGACCCGCGGTTTTGGCATCAACTCAGAAACGATGCCGGTACCGGATATATATACGCTGCAATTGGCGCGTAATCACGCCTCCGGCAAGGAATGTCTGCCCTCACATCTTGTGCTGGGCAGCGCGCTCAAATATTTATCCTCTGAAAAATACCGCAAGGATGAAATTTACATGCTGTTCGTTCCGACAACTACAGGACCATGCCGGACAGGTCAGTATTTTGTTTTCTTTGAAAACATATTCAGGGATTTACGCATGGAAAATGTGCTGGTTATCACACTTGATTCGGATAATTCCTATAATGAGCTTGGTCCTGAATTCTCCAAATACGCCTGGTGGGCATTTATTATCGGCGATTACATGAAAGATATAGAAACATCCTTGAGAACCTGTGCGGCTGATCCGGTAAGAGCAATGATGGATTACGATAGAATCTGGAAAAAGATGATCAAAGCAGCCGAACAAAATGTTACTAAAATACTTCCGGTTTTAAGGGAAATATCCGGCGATATTGCCAAGATACCATTAAAGAAAAAAATAGACAAATGTCCCAAGGTGCTCATTGTTGGAGAGATTTACGTTCGTCGAGATGATTTTGCCGTTGATGAATTAATTCAGCATTTCAGCCGTCGCGGAATTATCGGCAAGGTATCGGGTGTTTCCGAATGGGTTTATTACTGCGATTTTGTGCGTTATAATGAAATCAAAAAAAAGTTGAGTTTGCTTCCCTGGTATCGCCGCCTGTCCGCCAAAGAGTTGATGGATTTAATTAACTGGAATATTGAACTCGCTTACAAGCATAATGTGGACAAAAATATTCGCCGGATACTGGGTTCAACGGGACTGATTCCCGATTCTCCTCATAATATGCAAAACATAATGGAGAAAACAGAAAAATGTTTTGTAAGCAGTGAGCTTTATTCTGAAATAAGCATATCAAGCGGAGTTGCTGCAACCGCAATGACGGATGGATATTCGGGTATAGTTAACATTTCTCCTTTTTCCTGTTTAATCGGACGGGTAATTGAGGGTGTTCTTACTCCATGGGCAAGAGAACGAAAATACCCGATAATATCCGTTGAAATTGATGGAAACCTCTTGCCCCCAAATGTTATAAATAAGCTGGAGATATTTATGCTTAACGTGCTAAGATTTAAAGACAAGAAGAGGACAGACACAATTCCAAATGAATAAGGATATTATCATTCCAATATGAAAAAGGATACAACCGGAATTATTTTAGCCGGCGGCAAAAATTCCCGCATGGGCGCAAATAAGGCATTTCTGGAAATTGACGGAAATCGTCTGATCGAAAAAACACTTAACATATACCGCCGGATATTCAACGAAATTATTATCGTCACAAATGACCCTCTAAGCTATATGGAATTTGCCGATGCCGCAATTGTCACGGATATCTATAAAGGCAAAGGACCATTGGGAGGAATATATACCGGTTTGTTTTACGCGAAAAACGATTACGCTTTTGTCAGTGCCTGTGATATGCCTTTTTTAAGCAAAGATTTTATTCTTTTTATGTTAGAACATACGGGTAAGTATGATGTTATCGTTCCCGATCTTCCCGAAGGATTCCAGGCACTGCACGCTATTTATTCCCGCAACTGCCTTTTTGCCATAAAGAGAATGATAGCCGCGGATGAACTCAAGATAATTGAATTTTATAAAAAAGTCCGTTTACTGAGCATTACGGAAGAAAAAATCAAACCTTTCGAAAAAAACGGACGCTTTTTTCTCAATATCAATACACCGGAAGATTTGAAAAATATCGACAGGCCGACTCCCTGAACTGAACAAAAAAATTAAATTGCATTTGGAAAATGTTAATAACGGTTAGATAAAATGACGGCTATTTAAATTCATGAAAAAAATAATCCATACATGCACGAATCAAACAGGGAGAAATTACTATTTTCTTTATTTTTTTATTTTAATCTCCATTTCATTCATCGTCGGATGTGCCGCGCAATATCCGCTCAATATCAAAACAGAAATCGCCGGAAAAAGTTTTATAAGAGAAACAGCTTCTAAAAATAAAGACTCCGACTTGATCTTAATTCTCGCTTTTTCCGGAGGAGGAACCAGAGCGGCATCTATGGCATACGGCACGCTTGAAGCTTTGAAACAAGTGGAAATCCCATCCGGAAATGTTTCGCCAAACAACGGACAAAAGCAAAACACCTTTCTTAACAATGTATCTATAATTACCGCCGTTTCGGGTGGAAGTTTTACCGCTGCCTATTACGGTCTTCATGGAGAAGGAATTTTCAAAGACTTTCGCGAACGCTGTCTTCTGAAAGATATGCAGGGAGATCTGCTTTACAAATTAATTAATCCGTTCAACTGGCCCCGACTTGGTTCCCCGCGCTTCGGCAGAAGCGATCTGGCACAGGAATATTATGACAAAATTCTTTTCAATGGTGCAACCCTTGCCGATATGACAGCTGATGATCGTCCATCTATTGTTATTATGGCAACCGATTCTCTGGGAGGTCTTTCCTTCCCTTTCATCCCTGACGCATTTACATGGATATGTTCCGATTTCAACCGATTCCCGGTTTCACGGGCGGTAACAGCTTCATCAGCTGTCCCGGGAATTTTTTCTCCGATTGTTTTGATAAATTACACCAACAACTGTAGAAAAGAAGTGCCTGCATGGATAAAAGACGCGTTAAAAAAACCCGATCAAAGCAGCCGTAAGTATCATATGGCTGTCAGTGCGAACAGTTATCTTAATCAGAATAAAAAACCTTTCCTCTATCTTATTGACGGCGGCATTACCGATAATCTTGGCCTGCGTACAATTATAGATATCGTTACCCTGGGCGGTTTAAAAGATATCCTGGCTAAATCAGAACGAAAAGAAATCCGCCGAGTTGCCTTCATCATAGTTGATGCGGAAACACAAACAGAGCCTGCATGGGGCATCCTGGGGGAAATACCGGGAACCGGCACCGTTTTGGATATTGCATCAACAATCATGATCAACAAATATAATTTTGAAACTATAGATCTTCTGCGCCGCAGCGTCCGCGACTGGCAGACCGAACTTGCCTTAAATACAAATCCTGTTGATTTTTATGTAATACATATGACTTTCAAATCGCTCGCCGACAAAAAAGAACAGGAATACTTTCAAAACATTCCGACATCCCTTTCTCTTTCAGCCGATCAGGTGGATAAACTTCGCAACGTAGCAGCGCGATTGATTTATTCATCACCGGAATTCCAAAAACTCGTCCGTGACACTGGAGGAAAAATTATAAAACCGACTGCCAATAATATTCCTTAATTTAGAAATAATAATTTCCTATTTTACGGTTGGTATAGGCTGTACCCACTTATTATTTTCTCCGTTATAATACCATTTGTCGGTGAAACCGCGGCGGCGGACAAACACCGGATTATCCGCCCAGCGTAAAAGTTCTTTATATGCATCATGAATTTTTCTAAAATTTGCCGCTTGTCCGCCCAGATCGGGATGATGAATTTTCACCTGCTGCCGGTAAGCGTTTTTTACAATTTTGCTTAATTCATGGGAGTGAAGATCATTCTTATCTATTTTCAAACAATCCATTAATTCCATTTTTATTGTGGGAATCCTTACCAGCCTTGGACGTTGCGATACCTCGGAAATAGCATGGCGTGTTGCCATCTTCAAAACATACTGCGAGGCAAGATACTTCTTGTTTGTGCGATGAGATTCAGCCCACCATACCTTTCCCAGATTATTCGTCATTATGCTGAAATCCATGGCAGGATTATGTCCGTCTTCGCGTCTGGTTGTATAACGGAATATTTCTTTCATGCCATTAGGAACAATATCCAGAATGATTACCTTGTCGGAAAAATAAAAAGTCGCGTAACGGGTATTTAAAGTCTGGAGCAAGCCGTTCTTCATATTGAGTTTCAGCCGGAGGTTCTGGCGGCATCTGATCGAACAGTAACGGCGGTTTTTCATATTCTTTGTCGTCCCGCAGGACAGACATCTGTTTACATTTTCATCCGATATTTTACTTTTTATTAACATATTGTATTGCAGAACAGCCGGTTTTTTATAAAATAACAAACCGGCTGTCTTATACATCTCCTGAAAATATTTTTACCTGCCTACAACCCCGTCCTGCTCCGTGGCATGCTGCACCGAAAAAGACAGCGCTTTAATTTAGAGATGGTATTATTTTGCCGCGGCCAGATACCCTTTAGCCAGCGCCTTGTTTACATGCAATACGCCTTTATTCATATCTTTTAACGGATAGTCGGGTGTTATTATGGGCAGAGAATCGGCATCAGCCTGTGTTTTGACAACAGCTCCGGCCGGTACATAACGGCCTTCCGCCACTTTGACACCCATCAAAATAACACCCGGTTCTATAACGCAATTCTTTCCTACAACCGATTTAAACACAAGCACTTTCATGCCGACAAAAGTGTCATCCATCACAACAGCAGGTCCGTGAATTTGAACCTGATGCGCCAGAGAAACCCGATTGCCTACATAAACAGCGTATTTTTTACCGTTTACTTCCATCTGATTTTTCTCCACCGGTTTGCCTTCCAGTTCGGTCTCCAGCGCGTGAATTACCACGCCATCCTGAACATTGGTATCGTCACCGACATAAAGCGGCTGTCCCTCGTCACCACGCACACAGGCCGTCGGTGCAACCATGACGTTGCTTCCCAAAATTACGTTACCGATAACCGCCGCCAGCGGGTGCACAAACGTTCCCGATCCGATAACCGGTTCGGATACCTTTGCGCTGAAATCCGTTTTTACATTTTTTTCAATCATTTTTTCCTCCGTTTTATGCTTAATCAAAATCCGATTTGATTTGTTTTTTTCTTTTCACTCTGCAACAGTTCCCGCCAGATTTTTTTTACTGTTTTCTCTGTTTCAGATATGCTTCCCGAGTTGTCAATGACGATATCCGCCAGGGAAATTTTTTTACTGACAGGCATCTGGCTGTTCAATCTTTGTTCTGCCTCTTCCCTGCTCACTCCATTGCGGGCCATCAAACGCCTGATCTGTTCTTCCGGTTCAATAAGCACCAGCATGGTCAGATCAAAAAGATGCTGCATTTTCCCCTCGAACAACAGAGGTATATCAGCCAGAACAATGGCGTGCTTCTCTTTTCTTCCTATTTTTTCCAGTCTTTTATGCCACTCCTGATAAACCAAAGGATGAACAATTTTATTGAGCTTGTTCAGTTTTTTTTTATCGGCAAAAACGATGTTGCCAAGTTTAATGCGATCTATTTTTCCGTCCGGACAAAGAATCTCTTTACCGAAATGACTGACAACCTCCCTCCATGCAGGTTTTTCCGGTTCCTGCATTTCATGGGCAAGCTTGTCGAAATCTATCAAATGGGCTCCGTTTCTTACAAACATTCCTGCCACAGTTGATTTTCCGCAGGCAATGCCGCCTGTCAATCCAATATTCAGCATAATTTATTTCTTATTGAGGTTATAAATAATACGCAGGCCATCAAGTGTCAGCATCTCTTCAATCTTATCAATCGTTTTTGTTTCCGGCGCTATAACCCGGGCCAATCCTCCTGTGGCAACTACAAGCGGATTTGTCTTTACTTCCTTTTTCATCCGGGAAACGATCCCGTCAACAAGTCCGGCGTAACCATACATAATCCCCGCCTGCATGGCGCTGACCGTATCTTTTGTAATTACTTTTTTAGGTTTGCTGAATTCCACTCGCGGCAATTTCGAAGCTCTTTCGAAAAGCGCTTCTATGGAAATCGATATACCGGGGACAATACATCCGCCCATATATTCTCCCCTGGGAGAAACATAATCAAACGTGGTCGCTGTGCCGAAATCAACAATGATTGATTCTTTACGATATTTTTCGTAAGCGGCGACAGCATTGACAATTCGATCCGCGCCCACCTCTTTGGGATTATCATAAAAAATGGGCATTCCCGTTTTAATTCCCGGACCGACAATCAGAGGTTTAAGGTTAAAGTACTTTACACACAAAGGCTCCAGAATATTGAGCATGGGCGGTACGACACACGATATAATAATTGCCGATATTGCTTTCATTTCCGCCGCTTTAATCCGGCTCGACTGATATAAATTATAAATAAGCACACCATATTCATCAACAGTATGGTCAATCTCCGTCCGGATACGCCAGTCATGCAGCAAACAATCATCATCAAAAAGCCCCAGAACAGTATTTGTGTTGCCAACATCAATTACTAAAAGCATGTCTATCACCTCTTTAATATTGTCACGTCTCCAGCGGAGACTTTAACCTTTTTATTTTCATTCGTTAAAAGAATCAGGGAGCCGTCATCATCAATGCCTGCTGCCTTCCCCTCCATCTTTTCATTCTTAAACATCACCTGAATCATTTGGCCTGTCATTAGCGTTAGACTAAGCCATTTTTCTTTAATCGGGCGGAATCCTTTTTGTACCAGCTGTTTATAACATTTTGCCAGATTTTCATAGAGGCTAATTATCAATTCCTGCCGGGAAATTTCACGGCCCGTTTCAATTGATAAAGATGTGGCAATATCTTTAATATCATGCGGGATTTGTTCACGGCTCATATTTACATTAATGCCTATTCCCAGTACTATGAAATCAATGGCATTCTCCGACATTTTTATCTGCGCCAAAATACCGCAGACCTTTTTCCCGCCGATCAGAACATCATTGGGCCACTTGAGATGTACTTTATCGGGACAGTATTTGCTCAGGGTTTCAGCTACCGCAACACCTGCCGTTATAGGAATCTGAGAGGCTTTGGACAACCGGATTTTCGGCCTTAAAATAACAGAAGTGTAAATATTTGTTCCCGGAGGCGAATGCCAGATGCGTTGCATACGCCCTTTTCCCTTATTCTGACTGTCGGCAATTATAACTGTTCCCTCTGACGCTCCGCCAACACCTAAAGAGAAGGCTACATCATTTGTTGATCCTGTTTCAGAATAATAATAAAGTTTTTGACCGAAAAATTTTCCGGCAAGAAATTTTTCCAATATTTCCGGATTCCAGTCCATAGAGATAAAATAGAGATAAAAGAAATTTTTGTACGATTGGACAAAGGCTACTCATCCACCATCAATAAAACCTGCGGATGCGCTTCTCTTCCATCTACCCCGCTGTAGAGAACCTTAATTGCTAACAAGCTTTTATTTTCAGTGAAATATCGGCGGCACGGACAGAATGAGTAAGTTCTCCAACAGAAATAAAATCCACTCCGATCGCGGCTATCGAAGCCACATTTTGCAGGCTTACATTTCCTGATGCCTCGATAAGAGCGCGTCCGGCTATAAAAGCAACAGCTTTCTTCATTGCCGGAACACTCATATTATCCAGCATGATTATATCCACACCGCAATTAATAGCTTCTTTTACTTCACTGATATTTTTAGTCTCGATTTCGATTTTCATGGAGCGAATAAGATGTTTTCTTTGCGCTTTCACGGCAGATGTAATGCCGCCGGCGGCTTCAATATGATTATCTTTAATGAGCACTCCGTCGTACAAACCGATGCGATGGTTACAACCGCCGCCGATGCGCACGGCCATCTTGTCCAGAACACGCAGGCCGGGTACTGTCTTTCGCGTGTCGAGAATTTTCGCTTTTGTGCCGCGCACAGCTTCCACATATTTTGCGGTCAGTGTGGCAATACCGGACATGCGCTGAAAAAGATTCAGAGAAACGCGCTCGGCCTTTAAAATATTCGATAAACTTCCGGATACTTCGGCAATCACGCTGCCTTTTTTCGCCGGGAATCCATCTTTAATCATTATTTTGACTTTTATGTTTTTATCAAGAAACCGGAATGTTTCGGCAAAAACATCCATCCCGGCTATGACGAAATCATCCTTGGCAACAGCAACCGCCCTTCCCTTCTTTTTACTGCTGACAGTGGCCTGCGTGGTAATATCGCCCGGGCCAATATCTTCGGACAAAGCGGCTTGAATGATTTTTATGATTCGCTTTTCCATCAGGCGGAAATTCCTTTTAATTTTTTGAGCGCGCTCTCCAGAGTGGTAAATTTTTTCTGAGAGTCTTTTAATTTTTCTTCTTCCTTCTGAATGATTTCCGGCGCCGCTTTGGCAAGGAAGTCCCTGTTGGCAAGTTTCCTGGAGCTTTGCTCTAAATCCTTCGATATCTTGCCCAGTTCTTTTTCCAGTCTCGCCCTCTCCCCTGAAATATCCACAATGCCGATGAGCGGAACGAATATTTTTGTAGCACCGATTACAGCGGTCGCCACGCCTTTAGGCTCGATCATATTAATTTCTGCTGTCAGAGATTCCAAATTGGCCAGATTAAGAATGTAACTTTCATTTTTCTCTATAATTTTCTTACTCTGTTCGTCTGCCGCGGAAATTAAAACCTTCAATTTCTGAGACGGCGCAATCCGCATTTCACCGCGAATATTGCGGATGGAAGTAATTATTTCCATGATCATCTCCATCTCTGTTTCCGCGGCCCTGTCGTCCCACTGTGCGTTAACAACAGGAAACCTGCTGACCATGATGGAATGTTCGTCATTTCCTTTCAGAGTCTGCCAGAGTTCTTCTGTCAAAAAAGGCATGAAAGGATGCAGAAGCTGCAACATTGTGGTATAAACAGCATACAATGTTCTCTGTGCAGCCAGTCTTTGTTCCGGACTTCCCTTGCCATAGAAAACCGGTTTGCTTAACTCCAGATACCAGTCGCACAGTTCATGCCAGATAAAGCGGTAAACAGCGGCAGCGGCATCATTGAAACGATATTCATCCAAAGCAGTTGTTATATCGTCAATTGCTTTATTCAATTTTACCTTTATCCACTTGTCCGGCAGTGAATCGGAAACATCCATTGACGCCGATTCATCGAAATCTTCAAGATTGCTGAAAGTCAATTTCGATGCATTCCAGATTTTATTGACAAAAAATTTATAACCTTCAATCCGTTCCGGGGAAAGGCGCACGTCTCGTCCCTGCGCTGTATATGCGGCCAGAGTATAGCGAAACGCGTCCGTGCCGTATTGATCAATCATCAAAAGAGGATCAATACTGTTTCCTTTGGACTTGCTCATTTTTTCCCCTTTTTCATCACGCACAAGCGCGTGCAGATAAACATGTTTAAAGGGAACATCTTTCATTACGTAAATGCCCATCATCATCATACGGGCTACCCAGAAGAAAAGAATATCGAAACCGGTAATTAATAATGACGTCGGATAGAAGGTTTTAAGAGCCTGAGTCTTGTCGGGCCAGCCCAGGGTGGAAAAAGGCCAGAGCGCGGAACTGAACCATGTGTCGAGTACGTCTTCATCCTGTTTCAGAGATGTACCGCCGCAGTCAGGACATTTGTCGGGATCAACCGTGGCGACAATTATCTTGCCGCAGCCGTCACAGTACCAGACGGGAATGCGATGTCCCCACCACAACTGACGGGAGATACACCAGTCACGAATATTGTTCATCCAGTCAAAATAAGTTGCTTCCCATGTTTGGGGAATAATCTTTGTTTTACCTTTCACCACTGCCGCCATCGCCTGTTTCGCCAACGGTTTTATTTTAACAAACCACTGTTTGGAAACCATGGGTTCAATATCTGTTTTACAGCGGTAGCACTGACCGACGTTGTGCGCATAGGGTTCTGTGCCGACAAGATAGCCTTCTTTTTCCAGATCGGCAACAACGTTTTTACGCGCTTCATAACGATCCTGTCCTTTATAAGCTCCGCCGTTTTCGTTAATGATTCCCTTACCATCTATGATCGTAATAATTTCCAGATTGTGCCGCTGGGCCATGGCAAAGTCATTGGGATCGGAACCGGGTGTAATCTTCACCGCGCCGGAACCGAAGTCCATCGTTACATATTCATCGGCAATTATGGGAATTTTTTTATTCATTAAAGGCAAAATGACGTATTTGCCGACTTTATCCGTATACCTTTCATCATTGGGATTGACGGCAACGGCTGTATCGCCAAGCATCGTTTCCGGTCTTGTTGTGGCCACTACGATTTCTCCACTGCCGTCTTCAAATTTATAACGGATATTCCAGAGGAAACTCTGATCCTGTTTGAATTCCACTTCCAGATCGGAAATAGCGGTGTGACAGCGGGGACACCAGTTGACAATGTAGTCTCCCTGGTAAATCATTCCTTCATTGTAGAGCCGGACAAAAACCTCCCGCACAGCATGGGACAAGCCTTGATCCATTGTGAAACGTTCTCTGTCCCAATCGCAGGAACAGCCCAGCCTTTTTAATTGATTTATAATGACGCCGCCGTATTTTTCCTTCCATTCCCAAACGCGGGCGATAAATTTTTCGCGTCCCAGATCGTGACGGGATATTCCTTCTTTCATCAATTGCTGTTCAACCACGTTTTGTGTGGCAATGCCCGCGTGATCCATCCCTGGCATCCAGAGAGTGTTGTAACCCTGCATTCTTTTGAAGCGGATAATAATGTCCTGCAAGGTATTATTTAAAGCATGCCCCATATGTAACATTCCCGTTACATTGGGCGGCGGAATAACGATAGAAAAAGCCGGAGCTTCGCTTTTGTCCTGAGCGTGAAAAAATTTGTTCTTTAACCAGTAATCGTATAATTTTTTTTCGGCATCGGCCGGTTCAAACGCCTTGCCTAATTCTCTTTTTGCCATTTAATTCTACTCCCTGATTTATTAATCGCTAAAAACATGTTGAATCTGCACATATCATGTTCAGCAAACAAAAAGGGCTTGCGCCCTATTTAATTTTATTTTATATTTCAACTATTTAATCAAATAATCTTCAACTTTTCCTTGAGCTTGCGGATAACCAGAACAGCCTCTACGCCGGATAATGGTTTAAGCGGAGCAAACTCTCCTGTCTTAGCATTTTTTGCTTCCATAATTCCCCGTGAGGTCACGGATATAATAGCATTGAAATAAGGCATGTCCGCCGGCACATCGGGAAACAATGATTTTGAGTTAACATATCTGGCGGCTAAATCTTTTTCCCCCGTCAGTTTTATCAGTACATCTTCCAGCATTATTGCGTATTCACCGCGGGAAATAACTTCCCCGGGATTGAAATTGCCTTTAGGATCATTTTCCAGACCGCGGACGCCGGTTTCCAGTATCCCTTCAATATACACTCTGGATGGATGATCTGCTATATCTCTGGCAGTCAATTTAACAGGAGCCTGAGGTGGAGCTTCCGCTGGAACTTTTTCCGCATCCTTTATCTGAGCCGGAACTTTCTCAACATCTTTTAAATTTGCAGTAACTTTCTCGCTATCTTTTGCAGGTGTATTCGAGACTTTAGGCGTCAGTTTATCGTAAAGATCTTTTATTTTTAATTCTTCCATAAACAAGACTGCCGCGTCAGCTCTTGTCAGATTATCTACAAGAACGATCTTTTTTCCTGCTTCTGTTGCAGGCATTGCCTGCTGAACCTTTTGCAGAAACTTTAATTGAGCGTCGGCATCAGCCAAATGATCGGTTTTCAGTTGGATAACTTTAGTAAACATCTGGCCGGACTGATTAAAGTCCAGCGCTTCTTTATATGCCAAACCCATAAAATAATAAGCAGGCGCATGTTTGGAATCAATAACAACAGCTTCATCAAACTGGCTTTTCGCCAGTTCCAGCCATTTTTGATCTGATTTATTCAAAGTGTAGTAACGAATCTTCGTCACATTAACAAAAAGCTTTTCATCAGCGGTTTGAGCGTTTTTAAAACCCAGCGTCAGATTATCCCATGCCGCGTTTAGTTTACCCGTATAAATATTGACCAGAGCCATGCCTGTGTATGCCTTTGAATATTTGGCATCAAGCTGGGTAGCCATCTCAAATTCCCTTTTTGCGTCGGAATACTTTTCCTGATCAAGCAGCTTCAAACCTGTAAATGTGTGATGGCCGGGAGTATCCAACTGGTTCACCGCCACCCTCGCCTTCGATCCACAGGAAACTATAAAGAAGGCGGCAGTGCAAATTGAGGACAAAATAATTATCGTTCTAATTATTTTTTTAAGCGGCATAATGGATTCTCTTTTTTTTCATGTCCGTATGTGTCTCTTTTTTCTTTCCAAAACACATATATATAATTATATTTAGAACCGGTTTAAGTCAAGCAATATTGCATTTAAGAAAAATGTTATATTACTTAATAATATCAAAGAAATCAGATTAAATTATTAATCACACCCTTCCTGGCATGAGGGTAATTTACCTGTTAAATTTTGCTACGTTCATCATCAAACCAGATATTATCTTCAAGATTTTTATCCAACATTTTTCTTGCCAGAGACTGAATTATGTGGGGGTGAATTTATGCTGGCTGTCTGATTAAAATTCAGAGAACTTAGCGCTAAAAAAGCCATATCCGGTTTTAAATCACCATCCAGACTCAAAACGTCCTATCTTTTCTCAAACTCATTAAAATCCCGTCCACTTGTAGAGATACAAAGTAATAAATTTATTTATCCAGTTCGCGAGCCGGTATGCCGACAACGGTGGCGCCGGAACGAATATTTTTATTTATCATAGTTGAAGCGCCAACAACACTGCCGCGTCCAAGAGTTGACCCGTTTATCACTGTGGCGCATGCGCCGAGATATGTTTCCCGTTCAATAACCGTGCGGCTGGCACAAACGGACCCGGGACCGATAAAAGCATAATCGCCAATCTTCACATCATGGCTTATAATAACACCGTAACGAAACGTCACATAATCACCGATTACCGTATTACATCCAAGAATGCATCCATGCGGGATGAAAACCCCTTTCCCAATAGTGACATATTCAGTATCTATATCAGGATGAACAAGAGAAGGCACTTGAACCTTTAATGCATCTATACGTTCGCCAATCAGTTTATGAATAGCAACTGATGGATTTACATTATTAAAAACGAAAACATCCGGATCACGCAAAATATATTCTTTCAAAAATTCGTAATTACCAAGGACAGGATAATTGCAGATTCGGGTGTTTACATATTCCGGATCATCATCAATAAACCCCTCAATATTCCAGATCGGCTTGTGCGCGTTAATCTTATGCACAAGCCTGACGGTATCCACAAATTTCGCGCCATAAATGATAAGTCTTTTCATAGAGAATCATTAAACTATTTTTTCATAATCGTAAAGATGAAAATAGAAACGGTTTCCAATTGCATGGCGATAGCCCGGCGTATTTTTCTCAACTGTTGTGGCGGCAAATCGGCGGTTGGTTCTATGATAATGAATTTATGTATAGGTGCTGCCCGGCTTCCAGCTAATGGGTGTGTTCATAAAAGTTACATTTTGATATTTTTAAACAATATTATTTTCTTTCCAGAATCCTTCAACTTTTTTTCTGATTTCTTCCAGTGAATCCCGGCCAAACCAGTTAATTTCGTTATCGGCGGAAAACCAGGTCATCTGACGCCTGGCATAATGCCAGGTATCGCGCTTGATTAAATCCAGGGAATTTTCCCAATTGTATTGATTGCGTAAAAATCCTGTCATTTGCTTATATCCCAGCGATTGCAGCGGCTTTAAATTTTCATTGTACCCCATGCCCAAAACATTCTTAACTTCATCCAACAGTCCTTCGGCAATCATCTTTTCCGTCCTCAGTATAATTCTCTGCTTTAATTCTTTACGGTCAATCTGAAGACCGATTTTGTAAGTTTTATAGGGACTATCGGCAAAGGAATGTCTTTTTTGCTTTACTGTAATTGATTCTCCGGTCTGTTCCAGAACTTCCAGAGCCCGAATTACCCTGACTGAATCATTCGAATTAATCTGAGCGGCGGCAGCGGAATCTCTTTGCATCAGCAAATCATAAATAAATTCCTTCCCGCGGGTATCACGCAGCCTGCGATAATGATTTCTGATATTTTCATCAACGTCCGGCGTATCAATCATTCCCTTCAGGAGCGCTCTGATGTATAGTCCTGTTCCTCCGACAACAAAAACAGGCGTCCCCTTCCCCGCAAGTTCAGAAATTATTGCACGCGCCGATTCGGCAAATAAAGCAGCATTGAATTCCTCGTCCGGATTAACAACGTCTATCAAATGATGCCTGATCCCCCTTCGTTGTTCCAATGACGGTTTTGCCGTGCCTATATCCAGATAGCGGTATACCTGCAGGGAATCAGCGCTGATAATCTCGCCGCCGAATTCCATTGCCAGATTCACGGCTAATTCTGTTTTGCCAGTAGCGGTAGGGGAATTAATTATTACCAGCGGCAATTTTTCCATCTTGATTTTTTTACTTCCTTCTTTTGAACATTCTTTCGATTTCACTTAAGGGAAAATTAATAACGATTGGACGTCCGTGAGGACAGGTAAGATTATAAGGTGTTTCCTCCAACTGGCGGCAAAGAGAGGCAACTTCTTCCGTGGATAAAACGTTATTGGCTTTGATTGCCGCGCGGCAGGCCAGGGAAGCAAGTATTTTTTCTTTCTTTTCCTGTAAAGACGGCATCTGATTATTTTCGTTTAACTGGTCTGCAATATCGGAAATCATTTCACTGATTTTAATTTGCGACAGCGTTGCGGGAATTGCTTTAACGACAACGGCATCCTTGCCGAAAATTTCAATTTCCAAACCTATTTCCCGTAAAAATTCAATGTATTCGGGAAACAAGGAAATTTGTCCCGGAGTCAGGTTGACAATTTCCAGAATAAGGAGCGATTGGCTGACAACCTGTTTTTGCGGCGTTGACTTTTTTAATTTCTCCAGAATTATACGTTCATGGGCCGCATGCTGATCAATTAAAACAAGACCGTCATCGCCTGAAAAAACAAGATAGGTATTGGAAAATTGTCCCAGATATTCCAGATCGGAGAAATTTATATTTTCTTTCAGCAAAGCGATATCGCTCTCATTGGATGAAATAATATCATCTTTTGCCGGAGCAATATCGTTTTCACCGGATAAATTAATATTTTCTTTTGCCGGAACAGCATCGCTTTCATAGGCAGCGTCCGGTTTTTCCGCAACCGTGTCTCTGGTCAGCAAATCACTGCTGATGGCCTGCTGCAGATTTTGTCTGGAAAATAAACCAAACGGCCTGGAAGCTATTCTTTCCTGCGCGGGCGTGAAAACCGAAGCGGAATCCTTTCTGTATTTTCGTCGAGAAACTAAATCCACTTTGGGCGCTTCATTAGACTCCAGACGATAAATGAAGTTGCTCTTGGAAATTTCTGCGCCGGAAAGATTTTCGGCAATTGCTCTTGACACCAGATCGTAAACGCTGCGGGAATTCCTGAAGCGGACTTCCAGCTTGGCCGGATGAACATTAACGTCAACATCTTCGGCCGGCAGATCAAGAAATAAAACAGCCGCCGGGTAGCGTCTTGGCTCAATAATCTGTCTGTATGCGGATAATACTGCGTGAGTTATACTGTTATCGCGGACAAATCGTTTATTGACAAACAAATAAATGCTTCTGGAATTTGATTTTGTGTATTCCGGACGTGAGATAAATCCCCTCAAACTCAAATTGTCTTTTTGCGTGTTTACGGAAATACAATGCAAGGAAAAATCATCGCCCACAACCATGGAAATTCGCTTAGACACATCGTCAACTTCAGGAGCGGCAAAAGTTTCCTTGCCGTTGACCAGTACCTTAAAGCGAATATCGGGATGGGCCAGTGCCAGGCGGGTAACTGCATCCAGACAGGCCCCCTGCTCCGTAGCTTCTGTTTTGAGAAATTTCCTTCGGGCGGGAACTCTGGCAAATATCTTTGTCACCGATATCTGGGTGCCGGCAGGGCAACCGGCAGGCGTTATCTCCTTTATTTTTCCCGCTTCGATAACAGCTTTTGTTCCTTCCAAATCATCTTTCCGCCGCGTTAATAACTCTACATATGCCACGGAAGCTATGCTCGGCATCGCTTCGCCGCGAAAACCGAACGAAGCAACCGAATTAATATCTTCATAACTATGAATCTTGCTGGTTGCATGTCTTTCAAAAGCAAGCGCCACATCTTCGCGCTCTATACCCGAACCGTTATCAATTACTTTGACTGATTTACAGCCGCCATCTTCCAATTCTACCGTGATATCGGTAGCTCCGGCATCAATAGAGTTTTCCACCAATTCCTTAACTATCGAAGCAGGCCTTTCCACTACTTCACCGGCGGCAATTTTATTAGCTATTTCTTCGGATAAAACGACAATGCGTTTTGACAATTTTACTTCTCCTGAAACGATAATCTATTATCATCCTGATTGATTTTAAAAACAATCTGATTTCATCATATTGCGGTCAAAACTAACAAAACATCACTCAAGTTGCAATAAGAATTAATATCTGTTTTTTATTGAAAGGATTAATCATCCATAAGGTTTCTCGGTCCGTACAGAATTGCCTCCATGACAGGCATGTACTGGAAGAAAATCGGTTTCCTGCTGAGGCCGATTTCCTGCAACTGCCGGGCAATGTCGTGCGTACCCAAAGTCAGTTGCGCTGCATTCCCGCTCATGGATTTGCCGAACTCTATGGGATTCATGTATATGTTCGCCGCCAGCGGCACCCCGTCCTTCACTGAGAATGTTTTGAACCGGTTTACCTTTTCCACAGTTGTTTTAAGCTTCTGTCCCTTCAGGGTCAGAATATTCTTTCCATCTGCTGAAAGCGTACATTTGAGCATGCCGTTTTCCTCGGTAAAGACTATGTCAGAAAGGAATTTTGGATATCCGTACATGTCCACGCCGCCCCTGCGCGCCCTCTCAGTGGTTACGGGAAGCTGCCAGACGTATGCCGTAAAGTATCTCCTGACCATCATACCCATTACAGTGATGCCCGGTATTGCTTTTTTCCCGAAGGTCATGGGAAAGGAAATGGAAAATTCATTATAGGGGTCGATGTCTGTCTTACGGTATTCAAAAGCGGTGAAGGCAACCATAGCCCTTCCTTTCCAGACTTCTACCGGGTGCATGTCGTCAAGAGGCAGGAGGCGTTTGACTTTTTCCGTGGCAGCGGTGTAGATCGCCGACATGGATGTGTTGTCATAATAAAAAACGGGAAGCTTGCCTTCGAGAGACAAATCCTTCGTCATCATTTCCCACTGGATAACTCCTTTAAAAAAATCTCCTCGACTCATAACCCCTCCTTGTAATATATGTTTATTCAACTTTGATAGACAAAATGGTTTTTTTCTGAATTTTCTCCTGCTATTTTTTGGCGTAAGCCTGAGCGATGCGTCTGGTGAATACGGTACTCAATGTTACAGCGGTCACAGGGAAAAATCTTACAAGCAGATCCAAAGCCTTTGCGTCTTTCCCTACCATTATACGTCTCTTGTTGCGCTTGATTCCGGAAATTATGATTTTTGCCGCATCGTCTGCCGAGGTAGTCATGAGTTCTTTTTCATACAGTTTCTCCGCCTTCTCCTTGGTCATTCCATACATACCTCGCTTCACGCGGGCGTTGCGTGCAATGTTGGTTTTGATGCCGCCGGGATGAACACAACTGACCCGGATGTTCGTTCCGTGCATTTCCTGCGCAAGGGTTTCCGTATACCCTTTTACCGCAAACTTGGCGGCACAGTAGGGACCGTTGTTGGGATTAGGCATAATGCCGTTGATACTGGATATGTTGACAACATGACCTTCCGGCTGTTTCTTCAAATACGGCAAAAATGCCATGGTGCCGTAAACTACTCCCCAGAAATTGATGCCCATAAGCCATTCAAAATCTTCCAGAACCACGCTTTCCAGAAAATCCCCCAGGGCCACTCCGGCATTATTGATTATTATGTCTACTCCACCGTGCTGCCCGGCCGCATCATCGGCAAATTGAAAGACCTGTTCGCGCCTGGCCACATCAACGACATGAGTCGTCACTTTAACCCGGTTGCCTATAAGCCTGGCTGTTTCCTCCAGCCCGGAGATGTCAACATCCGCAAGAGCAAGACCGCATCCTTCGTTCGCCAGATTAACGGCAAGCATTCTACCTATTCCTGAGGCAGCTCCGGTGACGGCAGCCGTTTTATTTACCAGAATTTTCATAGTCTATCGCTCCTCAATAGTATTCATGTATCGTTCATGCCCTGCTCCGCCATGCGCCGGATCATGGCAAGTTTTTTCATGGGTGCCGGTCCAAGCAGCGCCTGAACCATGCGGGCATCACGGAAACGCTTTTCCTGTCCATAGTCCTTCATGTATCCGTAACCTCCGAGTACCTGTATCCCGTCTGTTACCGTCTCGCAGGCCAGTTCATGGATATGGGTGCCGCATGCGACGTACCGGGAGCCGTTTTCGTCTTCGCTCCGGCATAACCCCAGACAAGACTGGGCAACGCACATTTCGGCAACGTCGGCCTTTATGGACATGCCCGCCAGGATCATGCTAACCTCGCTCCACTTAGCAATCGCTCGTCCTCCTTGAAGGCGCTCCCGTGAATAAGCCAGAGCTTCATTGAATGAACCTCTCATAATGCCTGCATTCATTGCCGCCGCAGCCACGTTCATCATTAAGGAAACTTTTTCAAAGTAAATGGTTCCCTCATTTTCCGCACCGATAAGTTTCGCCTTTACTTCCCGCAGATTAATGTCAACGGCAGGACAGGCATGCAGGCCAAGGGTTATTACAGGAGGGCTCTTATGCACACCTTCTGCGGAAAGGTCTATCAGAAAGAAAGCATAATCCTGCCCTTTGCCGGTTCGCGCGGGAATAATGGCATGTCTTGCCATATTGCCCATTACGAGTAATTCCAGCCTTCCGGTCAGGTTGTATTCATTGCCGGCAATTTCCGCTTTGGGGAGTGTATCGGTTCGGACAGGATCCATATAAGAAGCAAAGGCAATCAAACATTCTTTTGCCGATGAGGCTTTAGTAAAGATTTCCTTTGCAAGGCCTTGTGATCCCGCTTCAAGCATGACTTGCTGGGCCAGGGCATTAGTGAAGATAATGCCTCCGACAGAGCTGTCAACCTGACAGATATTTTGAAGAATGACACAAAGGGTTCCTGTGTCGCCTCCGATGCCGCCAAGGGATTCCGGCAGCAGGACGTTCAGGAATCCCACGTCATATGCCTTGTTCAGCACATCTTCAAAAAATTCACCGAAGGGATATTTGTCATGTTCCTCGACTTTTCCCGCGAGTTCTTTTGAGGCAAATGACCTGGCCAAATTTTCGAACGGTTTCAAATCGTTTCTGTACTCGGTAAGCAAGAGGGCCTCCTTATTCTTCAAATACTTTGGCCTGCGGCACATGCGGCGCGATAAGGCATTTGAATGCGTTAAGCCGGTTGAGCTGGTTCGTCCCTTCATAAATCTGCAGAAGCTTCATGTCGCGGAGCATCTTTTCCACACCCGCATCCTGTCTCAGTCCCTTATGTCCCATGATTTCAATGGCCATCTGGCAGTTCCTGATGCCGATGTCCGTCCCCGCGTATTTCGCCATAGACGCCCATCCCGAACAGCACTGCTGGTCTTCCGGTTTAGGCAAATCAAAGTAAAGCCTGGACATCATCCGGGTTGCGAATTCCATGTCAAGAAAAGGCGAAACCATATAATCGAACCAGAACTGCGGCATAATCTTCATGTAGTAATAGACCGGTTTCCACTCCAGAAGCCGGTACATGCCGCGATGGCTGTTGGCATTGTTCGCTTCGATATAGGAGAGCCTTCCCAGAGCAACGTTTTTATACATTTCCGCCAGGTGGCACTGAACCCACTCGTTGTTGATGAGCAGACGTCCGTTTACCTGCGTTGCGGAAGCATATTCCAGAGCTTTTTCAAACGCGCCACGGGCAACGCCCACGCCGAAGGCGCAGACACCCGGCCTCGTGGCTGAAACAACATAATCGATATAGTGCTGGGCAACATTCCTGACCGGTTTTTTCGAATATTTTCTTGCCATATCGGCATTGAAAATCACCTGATCATCGGGAATGAAGCAATCTTCAAAAATAAGCACGCTCGCGGGACATGCCCTCTGCCCCATTTTTTTCTCGTGACATCCGAAGGAGAAACCCCTGGTGCCGGTCTTTACTACCAGTCCAATGGTCGTTTCAGCCGGACGTTTTGTATCTTCATACGCATAAAGTACTGTCCATGTTGACATGTGCCCCATCGAAATGAATACTTTTGTGCCGTTGACGATGTAACCGCCCTTGACTTTCTTTGCCTGACAGGTGACTTTGCCTTTTTCCACAAGATCAACTTCCTCAACATCGGTACCTGCGCCCGGTTCCGTGGTGGCAAGAGCCATGGTGCATGGCTTTCCGGATTTCTCTCCGTCAACGACTTCTTTAAGAATTCTTTTTGCCAGACGGGCATTGCCCGACATGGCAAGTCCGGAGACAGCAAGGTAATGGACCCCGATGACATTCATTATTCCCACGCAGGTTGCCGAAACCTCTTCGGAAAAATAGGACATGGAATGCATGTTATATCCCTTGCCGCCGAAAATCCTGGGTATCCACATGGTATAAAAGCCCCACCGGTTGGCGGTTTCCATCAGTTCCCAGGGCATGTAATCATGATCTTCCTGGGTCTTCCGGTCAATTTCGAGAGCAAGAGGTTTTGCCACTTCCTCACAGAATTTGCGGGCAATGGCAACAACTTCGCGGGTCTCTTTAACCATATGTTCAGGAATGTACGGGGCGTGCGGAAGACCGATGTACGCATCTTCAAATTTTGGAAATTTCGACAGTCTGGACATCACTTCTGAATGGGACAGCATATGACTCTCCTGTTTGACGGTCTTGAATAAGATATTGTTTGTATGTGTATGGGCGCGGAGTATAGAGATAACAGTATTGTTTGTCAAATGAATATTGGCTGTAAATTACGATCATTCTGGGAAGGGGGCTATTGAAAGATCCGCTTGAAAATGCTCTGTGTCCCTTTGGAAATCGACTGCACCGGCTGAAAATTTACCTTCGGGTCGTCCAGTTTTCCTGCAACCTTGAAATTTATGGTTATCAGGTTGCCCTTGTCGTCGGTAATAAGCCATCCCGCGACGGGAATTATCGATACGATTTTATCAATAGTCTGAAGCGGATGAACGCCCATGGTGCTGTCTATCTCTTTTTTGACCAGATCGATTTTCCCCACGCCCGAAATCCGCATGGCATCGCTGTCGATGAAGAAATCTTCCGAAGAGAGTATTCCATCCCTGATAGACATGTTCGCGCTAATGGCATTGTAGGGCATGCCGTTGGAGGCCATATCGGGAAGCTGGAATTTAAACAGCTGATAGACATTGAGAAGAGAGAATATTTTGGAAAGAACGGAAAACTTTTTCAGCTTCCCCTTTTCCGCCTGTAATTTGAATGTCCCCGCCGCGGTCTTTTTGAAATCCTCCGTATTGCCGCCTGCCGCGTTTATATCTCCCGAAAGAGACAGAAGGCCCGTGAACATGCGGTCCGGGTACTTCAGATAATTCTGAATCTTTTCCAGCGAAAGTTTCTCCAGGGAGAAATTCAGCGCATAGCGGTTGTTAGTGCCGGGAGGAATATCCACCCTGCCTCTTGTTTTGATGTTGCCGTCAAATATTCCGGCTTCCAGCGTATCGATATTAAGCGCTCCCTTTTTATATTTCAGCGAGGTGTAGAGTTTTTTGAAATCAATGTCGTTGAACATGCCCGATTCCACTCTCAGGGAAGCATTAAGTTCCATGCGGGAAACGGGATTATCCACCGGTCCCGGTTTCTGCAGTTTCTTCGGTCCTTTAAGATCCAGGATGCTGGTGACATCGTCCCATCTGGCATACGGGGAAACAAGCGTCATATTTATCTTCGGGGCGTCATAATCGCGGATATCCCCCGCCAGGTAGAAAATAGACTTTCTTGCCCGAAGCGACAGTTTGTCCACATGGAGATGTTTGTCCTCTATAAAACCCTGCCCTTTTATGTCGCGGAAAATTATTACTTCACCATTCTGCAATCCCAGATCCGTGGATTTCAGCGATTGTGCCTCCAATTGACAGAAGGTTTTCGGCTTGCGGAAATCGTCCACCCTGCATTTGGCCTGAAAGGGGCTTTCTCCTATGGTCGCCCTGAAAAGCGATGTTGTCATTTTGACGCCCTGAAACGCGATATTTCCCGTAAGATTTTTCACAGGCTTTACGCCGGCTGCGGGAGTAAGGGAAGCATTGGTCAGCGACACATTTCCCTTCCACTGAAGGGCGGGAAGATCTTCGAGATACCCCTTGCCGGTCACGGAAACCAGAGCCCCTCCCGTCGGGTCAAGATTTTTAAGATCGGTTAGAACCACGGCTGCGTCATGGACATTAAACGCATTTGACTGAATGCTCAAAGACACGGGGCTTTTTCCTTTATTAAAGGGTACAAACGCATTTCCGGCAACCGTAAAGGGCGGCAGGTCATACTTAAAGGAAGGGATTAAGACACCTTTGTTATTAATTGATATTTCAGCATAAATCTGGTTGTGTCTTCCCTGCGGTTTTTCCACCAGATTCCTGATGGCATAGCTGTCATTTGCCAGATTCCAGCGGGCGTTTATGCGAAAACCGCTATCCGGTCCTTTTGCCGATAAATAAAGCACTGAAGAGCCGTTAAATTTGAAATCGCCCAGCGCTTCTTTTCCGAAAAGCCACAGAAGTTCATCCCTGGTCGGAATAATGTTCATGTTCATGGCGTATACGGTGGGCCCCGGAATGCCGAAATCGGAAATGCCGCCTTCCACCGTGCAAGGCGCGGAACCGAAACGCGCCTTAATATTCTTAATCATAAACTGCCTGTTTGTCAGTTCCAATGTACCGTTAATGCCATGAAAGAGAGGTGACTTGCCGCCCGGAGCAAAAACGGCATTGTCGGCCAAAGCGCGGATTGTAAGAAGACCGGCGTTTTCCGGCTTATTAAAATTCGATATCTGGCTTATCCTTCCGCTGAGTTTCCCTTCAACCAGCCGGAAATTGCCATCCTTTATATGCTCCTGGATGAATTCACCTACACCTCCGGGAATAATCTTCCAGGGAACATAAGAGCGGACATTCTTCAGCGAGAAAACTGAAGTGACGGCGCTCGCTTCCAGCAGGGGGTCTTCCTTGTCCATGTCACGCATGGAAAAACTGCCCGTTGCCTCAAAATTATCAAGCGCCAGACGGGAAGCATCCACCCTGATATCTCCGTTATCGCGCTTTAAGTCATAATCCACCGACACTGTCTGTGACCGCACGGGACCGTTGAAAACCCGCGGATAACTGAACACGGCATCCTTGAAAGTCACGTTCCCCTTCGATGTGAAATTAGCAAGCGTTCCCGATACTTTCGCATCCACCTTCAGGCGGCCGTCCAGGCGCTCAAACGGCATATATTTGATAAAATAAGGACGATAATGATTTAAATTCACTCCCTCCAGACTGACGGAGGTATCAACTTTGCTCTCCAATACCGGCTTGCCGGAAGAGGAAGGAATGAAAGTTCCTTCAAGCGAAAGCTCCGCCCTGCTTTTATCCTCCATTACTGACGTGGTAATGCGGAAATGCGATTTGTCGCCCCAGCTGGGCGAATCAATCCGGCAGTACAAATTACCCAGCGATGTTAAAAGGCCTCCCTCTCCCGCCGCCTGATCTTCAAAAATCACCAGTCCCTGCCGGATAGTCAGTCTACGGAATTCCAGCGGCGTTTCTTTCTTTTCGCCCTTCAGAAGGTCGTCAATATTAAGCACGCCGGCGCTGTCGCGTTTCAGCAAAAGGCGGGGCTGATCGAAAATTATCTCCCTCAGAACCAGCTTGTTTCTCAGAAGAGGAATAAGATTCACCCGGAAAAAAGCGTTTTTAATGACCAGTAAATTTTCCGATCCGTCCTTTTCCCGGACAACCAGATTGGTAAATTGCAGGGCCAGACCTGTACGCAAGGTCAGAGTGGCCTTGCCCTTTTCATAGGCAACATCGCGGTCCAATGACTTTTTCATGGCCCCCGTTATTGATTCCTTGTAATTTTCCAGACGGGACACCTGATAGGAAGCAAAATGCCAGGCGGACACAAGAAGCGCGATGACCGCGACAAACGATATTAAAATTATTACTGCCGTCCGTTTTTTAATGGTAAGTCTCCGGTGACTTCCCCGACAGGGAAATTAATAATTCTATTTTTACAACAACCTTTTGCCACTGTCAATTTCTAAGATTAACTTTTCACTATCCACTATTCATATTGCTTTTTGGGTCTATTTTTATTATTAGTCTGTATCTTTTAACTATAAGAATAATTTAAAAATGTTGAATAAACCCTATATCGGTCCCGACAGACAGAAAATCATCGTTTATGTCTTTCTTACACTGGTTACGCTTGCCGTTTTCTGGCAGGCAAACCACTACGACTTCGTCCATTTAGATAGTACTTATGTTACCGATAACAGCCACCTTCAAAAAGGAGTTACACCGGACGGATTGCGCTGGGCGTTTTCCACAACTTACGGTCAGTACTGGCATCCCGTAACATGGATATCCCTGATGCTGGATTATAAACTCTTCGGCCCGAACGCGGGCGGTTATCACGCAACCAATGTTATACTGCATCTGATGAGCGCTTTACTGCTCTTTGCGCTATTTAGCCGCATGACCGGAGAAATATGGAAAAGCGCTTTCGTCGCCGCTCTTTTCGCGCTTCATCCGCTTCGCGTGGAATCTGTCGTCTGGATTTCCAAACGCAGGGACCTGCTGTGCGTGCTTTTCACTATAATTACTCTTTGCCTTTATGTATATTATACGGAAAAACCGGTTATAAGAAGATATCTGCCTGCCCTGTTTTGCTTTGTACTGGCAC